>Ga0272446_1001109_pt1 | contig 40210 bp, 29 predicted proteins | sample YNPCB0061_FD_194587 | JGI IMG/M metagenome (GOLD analysis project Ga0272446, IMG submission 194587) | Hot spring microbial mat communities from Yellowstone National Park, WY, United States - YNP-CB-006-1 | ecosystem: Environmental > Aquatic > Thermal springs > Hot (42-90C) > Sediment | place...
GAAGCGGGTTGCGCCGCGGCGATAGGAGACCCTCGCAATGGCGCTGTCGAGGTCGAGCTCCCGCCGGTACCCGGTCGCGTCGCCCGCGTCTTCAAACGCCAGGTGCAGGTCCGCCAGGGGCTGGTAGGACTCGTTGTAGGGGCCCTGCATGCGCCTGCAAACTTGGTCTGCCGCAACGTAGTTCTGGTCTTCGAGCACCAGGCGCCGGACTTCGGGCAAATAGCGTCTGGCTTCCGGATTGTTCCACTCGCGCGGGCGCCCCGACCACAGCGTGTCCTCGTTCAACTGGAGGCGCTCGGTTGCGACACCTCCAAAAACCATGGCGCCCAAGCGGCCGTTGCCCACCGGCAGCGCCTCGGTCCATTGTTCGGCCGGGCGGCGATACCAAAGCCGGGTCTCAGCGGCAGGTTGCGGGGACGTGGCATCCGGGGCAAGGGCGGAAGCCAAGGAGGGTGTCGTGGCCAGGAATTGACGGCGGCTCCAGGGTGACATGTTCGTCTCAAGGGCGATGCTAGCACGAGGTTGCCCTGCGCGGTGCTCTTTCGAAGGTATGATTCCAGGAAGGGATATCCATGCATCGCTACATGTACTGGCTCGCGCTGAGCCTCGTTCTTGCCAATGCTGCTGGTGCGCTGGCCGCTACGCCGCCCGCGAGCGCCGCACCGAAGACCGACCGGCTCGCGGCGGAGTTTCGGACCCCTCCCGACTCGGCCAAACCCTGGGCGTATTGGTGGTGGCTCAACGGGAATGTCAGCAAGCCGGGCATCACCAAAGATTTGGAAGAAATGAAGCGCCAGGGCATCAACGGCGTCCTGGTCTTCCATGCAGGAGGCGGAAAGACTCCCCAAGGTCCGCAGTTTTTGAGCCCCGAATGGCATGAGTTGTTTCGGTATGCGCTGCGGGAAGCGGGCCGTCTGGGCATGGAGGTGAGCGTGAGCCTGTGCGACGGCTGGGATAGCGGCGGGCCGTGGATTACCCCCGATCAGGCCAACAAGAAGCTGGTGTATTCGGAGCTTCAGGTGGATGGACGCAGGCGTCTGTCGCGCCTCCTGCCGATGCCGCCCGTACTGGATGGATACTACCGGGATGTGACCGCGGTGGCGATCCGTGAAACGCCCGGGCGTCCCGTGCCGCCGGCCGGCGTGACGGCCAGTTCGAACCTGGAAGGATATGTCGGGGAATGGAACTTCGTGCCGCAAGACACGGTGGATGGGGATCCCGAAACATACTGGTCTTCCGCGGCGGTCTCACCCGCTCCGGGCCGGCCCGCCTGGCTCGAGTTTGAATACCATGACCCGTTGCCCGCCACCGCGGTCTACGTGGCGCCTGCGGATGGCAGCGGACCGCGCGAATGCCTGCTCGAGTCCTCGGCCGACGGTAAGGCCTTCGCTCCGGTCTGCCGTTTCCAAATGGAAAAGGGGGTGGCGAAGCGGGTCGAGTTCGCCGAAGTGGCCGCGAAGCACTTCAGGCTCTCGATGTTGTCCTCTTACGCAGCCCCGATTCATGTGGCTGAGGTGATCCTGCTCCGGAAGGGTGACAAACCGCGCCTGCGGCGTGGCGTAAAGTGGTGGTGGTTCAAGTCCGGGAACCGCAGCTTCTGGGACTATCCTCGCCAGGGCCCCGCGGCTTTGGCGGAAGAATACGAGGACGACGGAGCCTTCGACTGCCGCAGCGGCGAGGTTGTGGATTTGAGCAGGCAGGTCGATGCAACCGGGCGCATCGACTGGGAGGTCCCGGAGGGCCGCTGGACGGTGCTGCGATTTGGGTACACGCTCGAAGGCCAGCGCATCCGGGCCGAGTCCATCGGCGGCCGCGGCGGCTACGAAGCGGACATGCTTAGCAGCGCCGGGATTGAGTCCCACTTCCGGAACACCGCCGAGCCAATGCTGGCCGACGCGGCGGCCGTGGGAGCGAAGGTGCTGAAATACTTCCACATCGACAGCTACGAACTGGGCGCCGACGTCAGGGGACAGCAGCCCACCTGGTCGCCCGCCTTCCGCGAGGAATTCAAGGCCCGGCGCGGCTACGAACTGCTGCCCTATTTGCCGGCGCTGGCCCGGAGAATCGTGGATAGCCGTGAGGAGACCAACCGCTTTCTGGCCGATTTTCGCTGGACTATCGGGGACCTGATCGCCGAGCGGTTTTGGGGCCGGTTTGCGGAACTGGCTCATGCGCGCGGCGTCGGAGTGCACACCGAGACCGGATACGGAACCTATCCCTGGCCCCACATCGACGCGCTGCTGTGCGCGGGCAAGAACGACGTGACCATGGGCGAGTTCTGGTATGGGACCGACATCATGTCGCAGTTCAACCACTGGGGCAACGTGATCCGCTCCGTCGCATCGGCGGCCCACGTTTACGGCCGCCCGATCGTTCAAGCCGAAGCGTTCACTGCCTGGACGCACTGGCTGGAATACCCGTACGTGCTGAAGCCGGTGGGCGACGAGGCTTTTACCTCCGGACTGAACCGGATGGTGTTTCATCAGTACACGCATCAGCCCAAACTCGACATGAAACCCGGGTGGCAGTATTTCGCCGGAACTCACTTCGACCGCAATATCACGTGGTGGGAGCAGGCGAGGGCCTTCTTTGAGTATCTGGCGCGCTGCCAGTACCTGTTGCAACAAGGTCACTTCGTTGCCGACGCGGCGTATTTCTACGGCGAGGGCGTGACCAAGTTCGTGCCCTCGAAGGAATACCTGCGCCCGCCGCTTCCGAAGGGTTACGACTTCGACGCGATCAATGCGGATGTCCTTCTTAATCGCCTCTCGGTGCGCAACGGCCGCCTGGTGTTGCCGGACGGCATGAGTTACCGCGTGCTTGTATTGCCCGCGGACGGCAAGATGTCGGCCCGGGTGCGGAGGCGGATTGAGGAACTCAGCCGCGCGGGCGCCACGGTAGCGGCTTCGTTCAGCCCCGCCTTCGCACCGGACTTCACCTATCCGGGCGATGCCTCCCTGGAATACATCCACCGCACGACACCGGAGGCGGAAATCTATTTCGTCGCCAACCGGAAGGAGCGTGAGGAGTCGGTGGCATGCACCTTCCGGGTCACCGGCAGGCAGCCGGAGCTGTGGGACCCGGTCACCGGCGATACCTGGGCTGCGCAGGCCTTCACCCAAGCAGGGGGCCGGACCACCGTGCCGCTCCAGTTCGCTCCCTACGGATCGCTGTTCGTGGTCTTTCGCAAACCGATCGCGGCGGACCGGAACGGCGCCGCAGCGGAAAACTTTCCGGTGTACTCACGGCCGCATGCGCTGGGTGGCCCGTGGACCGTAAGGTTTGATCCGAAATGGGGCGGCCCCGAGCGGGTGGAGTTTCCGAGCCTCACCAGTTGGACTACCCGGCCGGAAGAAGGCATCCGGCACTACTCCGGAACGGCCACCTATCGCAAGACCTTCGACCTGCCGCCCGGTCTGCGCACGGCCGCGCGCCTGGCGCTCGACCTGGGTGATTTGAGGAACGTGGCGCGGGTCCGCTTGAACGGCAAGGATCTGGGTGTTCTCTGGACCAAGCCGTTTCGTGTGGAAATCACCGGCACGGTAAGGCCGGACGGCAACATTCTGGAGGTGGACGTGGTGAATCTGTGGCCCAACCGCCTGATCGGGGATGCGGCGCTCCCGCCTGAAAAGCGACTGGGCCAAACCAACATCACGTACAAGAAGGACCATCCCCTCCTCGAATCCGGCCTTTTGGGCCCGGTTACACTGCAAATCGTCGGGAGCCGCTAACCGGGAACGTTCTGCCGCGAGCGCCGCTCCTAATGCGCCCCCACGCCCGGAACCAGAAGCCGGATCAGCAGGAACGAGCCCCAGGCGATCAGCGCCGAGGCGGGGATGGTGAAGACCCACGCCCAGACGATATTCGTGGCGATTCCCCAGCGCACCGCTTTCAGGCGCTGGATGGATCCCACGCCCGCAATCGAACCGGCGATGACATGCGTGGTGGAGACGGGCTGGTGCAGCCAGGTGGCGAACAGGATCGAGATGGCCGCCGAGGTTTCGGCGCAGAACCCGCCGCGCGGCTTCAGCCGCGTCAGGCGCGTCCCCATGGTGCGTACGATGCGCCATCCTCCCGTCAGCGTGCCCAGGGCGATGGCCGCGTGGGCCGACAGGATCACCCAGACAGGGACCGTGAAATCGGGGATCAACTTCGAGGCGAACAGCGCACCGGTGATAATCCCCATGGTTTTCTGGGCGTCATTGGTGCCGTGGGCGAAGCTGTACGCCGCCGCCGAGACAAGCTGAAACTTGCGGAAATACACGTCCATTTTGCGGGGTGTGGAATTGCGAAACAGCCAGAAGACGATGATCATCGCCACGTAGGCCAGCAGCAGACCAATGAGCGGCGCCACCACGATGAGAGCCAGGGTCTTCGGCCACTGGCCTACAATCAGGCCGTGCAGCCCGGAGTTGGCCACCGCGGCGCCGGCGTATCCGCCGATGAGGGCATGCGAGGAACTGGTGGGAAGGCCGAGCCACCAGGTGATCAGATCCCAGGCGATGGCGCCGATCAGACCGGCCATGATGACGTAGGGCGTGACGTGGTCCAGATTCACGAAGCCCTTGCCCACCGTGCTCGCGACGCCGGTTCCGAAAGTGAACGCGGAGACGAAATTGAAAAACGCCGCCCAAACCACCGCCTGAAAGGGTGTCAGAACCCGGGTGGCAACAACCGTGGCCACGGAGTTGGCGGCGTCGTGAAAACCGTTGATGTAGTCGAATACCAGCGCAATTCCGATAATCAGAATTGCCAGGGTAAGCGCACTCATGCTAGCTGTTCTTCACCACCACGTTTTGCAGCACGTCAGCCACGTCTTCGCAACGGTCCGTGGTGGCCTCCAGAAGTTCGTAGACTTCTTTCAGCTTGATGAGTGCGATCGGGTCCTTTTCATTCTGGAACAGCGCTTCCACGGCCAGCCGGCCCAGCCGGTCCGCTTCGTCCTCGAGCCGGTTGATCTCGATGCACTGATCGAGCATCGGCTCATTGCGGTTCAGCGCCTCCAGCGCCAGCTTGATCGTCTGGCAGCACGCCGCCACGATTTCCGAGAGTTGCACAATGGTGGGCGTGATCGGTTCCAACCGGTAGGCCGCGATATGATGAGCGGCATCCTCGATGCCATCCAGTACATCATCGAGACTCGATGAGATGGTGTGGATGTCCTCCGGGTCCAGGGGGGTGATGAATGTCTGGTTCAGGAGTGTGAAGGCCGCATGAATGATCTCGTCACCTTTATGTTCCAGTGCGCCGATCTGCGCGGCCACCGCCCCCAGCCGCGAGTTTCCGCCCCGAACCCCTTCCAGCAGGAGCGTCGCAGCCTCGTTGATGATCTCGGATTGCTTCAGAAACAGCGTGAAGAATTTCTCTTCCCGTGGCAGGAGCCTCATATGCCCTCAGAGAATGGGTTCATGGACATGGCGAGAAACGAGAGAATTTCATCTTCCCACCAGGGGCACAGCAGGGTCAACCGAACCCGGTTCTAGATTTCTTCCAGAAGCGGGAAGGGTTCCGGAGAGTGCGCCTCCGTGGCGCCGTCCTTGTCGAGGAACCGGGTGTCCAGCAACCGGCCCGGGTCCACGTGGCCCATGGCGGCAAGGATCTTCTCCTTCAGGTGGGGGTAATCCTTCTCGAGCGCGGCGAAGATGCCTCGCAGCGTCTGGCGCACAGTGCCGGTTTTCTGCGAGCACCCGCAAGGCACCAGGGGCGCGCCGGCGAGTTGCACGTAGGCCCGGGTTGCTTCTTCGCTCACGAAAACCAGCGGGCGAATCAGGCGAAACTGGCGGTCGCGCGAGTGGGTGACGGCCGGCAGCGCGCTTAAGCGGCCCGTAAACAAGGTGTTACGGAGCAAAGCCTCGCAGAAATCGTCGGCCGTGTGGCCCAGCGCAATGACGTTGGCCCCCAGGCCGTTGGCCACCTCGTACACGGCGCGCCGGCGGTAGCGGCTGCACAAGTCGCAGCCATGCCCGGGCTGCTCGTGGACCAGTCGCAACGACGGCGCATCCCGATAATAGGTCCAGGCGACTCCCTTACGTTCCAGGTATTCGGCCAGGGGTTCGATGGGACGCAGGAACTTGCCTTGCTCCACCGTGAAAGCGCAGACCGAGAAATCGACCGGCGCCTTCCTGGCCAGCTTCAGCAGGACTTCCAGGAGGGTGAGCGAGTCCTTTCCGCCGGATAGGGCGACGGCGACACGGTCGCCATCCCGGATCATCTTGAAGCGGTGTATAGCTTCGCCCACTCTGCGCAGCAGGTATTTTTCCAGGTCCACTGATTTGATTATAGCGGCGCGCCGGACTCCGTCCCGCTCCTCAGCGGAGGGTAAACTTGTCGGCGGTGGGAAAATCGGCCGGGACCTTCTGTTTCACCCTGCCGGTAGCGGCCCATTCGGCGCCGCGCAGCAGAGTCACAATGAAGCCGGCCGAGCGCATGGCCTCCGGATCGTGCCCGAGAGCGGTATGAAAAACGCGTCCCTTGCCGTAACGGATGGTCATCAGCATGGGCTCGTTTTCTCCCGTGCCGCTGTTGGACGGGTCTGAGTATGCGGTGGCCAGGACGGTGAGGTTTTCGGCCGGGCCCCGCAGACTGTCGTAGAGCTCGTCCGCGCTGTGCATCCATTTCTCCGGCAATCCGGCGGAAATAGGGTGCTTGCGGTCGCGCATCACCACCTGGAACGGAAGGCGCTTTCCGTGATGCCCACTGGGCCCCGGCTTGTTTTCCAGCACCACTTTGCCATCCCGGTAGCGGACGTAAGGCCCGTCCTTCTCGGTGCGGCCTCCCCAACCACCCACCCCAATCATCCGGTTGAACTCAGTCCACTCCCGAAAGGCGTTGTTGGCTGCGTGGTAGATGACCAGGCCTCCTCCGGCTTTCATGTACTTCTCGAAGGCCGCGTTGGTCTCCGCCGGCCAGGGATCTCCTACGTAGTTCAGGACGATGACCTGAAACGCCGCCCAGTTCGGCCGGAAGCCACTCATATCCCCGCCTTGAGGAGGCGTAGTAGCCACCTCGACCTGGAAGAGCCCGGATTCCTCCAGGAGCTGTTTCAGCACCGGGGTAGTCTGCTGCCAGGCGTGGTTGTTTTGCCCATCCACGATGAGCGCCCTGATCGGCGCCCCCACCAAGGCCGGCGCCAGGAGAAAAAGAACCCATAGAATCAGCAGGAAACGACGGATAATCATACCCCGACAGTCTAGCGCAAACTACACCTCTCAGACCCGGACGCCCGGGCGCCCGCGTCCCAAATCTCCCCGCGACTGATGTTTACGGCCTGGCGCCTTTGCCCCGCTGGGCTTTGGGACCTGAGCGGTGGCCGTCGCGACGCTTCTGATGGTGCGGCTTGTTGCGACGGCTCTCGGTGGCCTGTGGCGGCAAGGCCGGCCTGGGCCGGCGGCGCGACGCCGTATCGCCGTCATTCCACTCGGCGACGAACGTCTGGTGCGGTCCAGGGTGATTCAAATAGCGGATGCAGCGCCGGGTAACGTCATCGGGCTGCACCGCGTTGCACAGTTGATGTGTCAAGCGTAGCTCACTAGGAAAAGTTGCGTCCCCACACCTATTCTCACACGAATGAGCCACTTCCGGGCATGTGGAGAGGGTGGGAAAAGCGCAGTTTTCAGGAGGTTTCGCAAGGGGAGGGCAATGGTTGGCCGCTAAACCATCCAATATGGTATGCTCAGGAGCGGATGGTGGTGTCCCCACATCTCGATCCTGCTTCCGAAGTGCCCTTGTACCGGCAGCTATACGAGTATTTCAAGGAGGCGATCCAGTCGGGCCGCATGCGCCGGGGCGACCGTTTGCCACCCACTCGTGAATTGGCTGGTTCACTTGGACTGAACCGAACCACGGTCTCGGCGGCCTACGAGCTGTTGGTGGCTCAAGGACTGGTCGCGGGACACGTGGGCCGGGGCAGTTTCGTGGCCGGCGGTGCGGGTGATGCGGGCTGTCTGGACTGGGCTTCACTCCTGACTCGTCCGGAGCATTCGGCGCCGGCGCCGGTCGCCCTGGATCCGGGCGCCATCAGCTTCGCTGCGTCCCGGCCTTCGGAAGGGCTCTTTCCGATCGAGGCGCTGGCTGAGAGTTGCCGGGAGGCCCTGGCCACCGACGGCGCCGGCGTTCTCCAGTTGGGGTCGCCCGGCGGGTATGAGCCGCTCCGGCGCTACTTGTTCCAGGAGGCCCGGCGGGAAGGAATTCTCCGGGCAGGCGACGAGATCATTGTCACCAGCGGCTGCCAGCAGGCCCTCGATCTGATCCGGCGCGTGCTGCTTGCCGCCGGAGACCGGGTTGCTTTGGAAGACCCCGTCTATCCAGGGCTGAAGAACCTGTTTCTGGATGCGGGTGCGAGGACCCTCGGGATCCCGGTCGGCGAGGAAGGGATCGACCTCCGGCTCCTGGACCGGGCGCTGGCCGAGGAGCGTCCCAAGCTGGTTGTGGTGACGTCGAATTTCCAGAACCCGACCGGGTGCACGGTGCCCCTGGAAGCGCGCCGGGAGTTGCTTGGCATGGTGAGGAGGGCGGGCGCCGTGCTCGTTGAGAATGACATCTACGGCGCGCTGCGCTACCGCGGCGAGCCGGTTCCCTCCATCAAGCAGTTGGACGAGGACGGCAACACGGTGCTGCTGCGCAGCTTTTCCAAGGTTTCTTTTCCGGGTTTGCGAGTGGGCTGGGTGATCGGGCCGCGGCCGCTGTTGGAGCGGATGGGGGAAGCCAAACAATTGTCGGATTTGCATACCAGCCAGTTGTCTCAGGCCGCCCTGCTGCGCTTTGCCGAATCCGGGCGGCTGGAGGCGCACCGGCGGCGGGTGCTGGCCGCGGGCGCGGAGCGGCTGGCGGCGACGCTAGCGGCCTGCGAACGATATCTGCCGCCCGGCGCGCGCTTCACCCGTCCCGAGGGTGGCATGAATCTCTGGGTGCGCCTGCCCGGCGCGCTGGACGCCGGCGAGTTGCTGCCTCGCGCCCAGCGCGAGGGCGTGACTTATCTGCCCGGCAAGTATTTCGCGGTTTCGCGGTTTGAGCCGGGCGGATTGCGTTTGAGTTTCGCCGGCCTGGAGCCGGAGCGAATTGAAGAAGGGGTCCGCATCCTGGGCCGGATTTTTTCGGCCGAGTGGGAACGTGTCGAAGCGGCCCGCAGCCGGGAGCCGGCCTCTGTGATTGTTTGACCGAGGAGAAAAGAAATGTATCTGGACGAAACATTCCGAGTCAAGGTGGGACTCGCTGAAATGCTGAAGGGCGGGGTGATCATGGACGTCACCAACGCCGAGCAGGCCGTCATCGCGGAGAAAGCGGGCGCTTCGGCCGTAATGGCGCTCGAACGGGTTCCCGCCGACATTCGCAAAGAGGGCGGCGTCGCCCGCATGGCGCCCATCGGCAAAATCCGCGAAATCATGCAGGCGGTGAGCATTCCAGTGATGGCCAAGGCCCGCATCGGCCATTTCATGGAAGCCCGCATTCTGGAGGCCCTGGGGGTGGACTATGTGGATGAGAGCGAAGTGCTCACCCCGGCCGATGAGGAACACCATATCGACAAGCGGGGCTTCAAGGTGCCGTTTGTGTGCGGAGCGCGGAATCTGGGCGAAGCCCTGCGCCGCATCGCCGAGGGTGCGGCCATGATCCGCACCAAGGGAGAGGCCGGGAGCGGCAACATCGTCGAGGCGGTGCGCCACATGCGCACCATCCAGAAAGAAATGAAGCAGCTCACCGTGCTGGGCAAGGAAGAATTGGTGGCGGAGTCGAAAAAGCTGCAAGCCCCGCTCGAGCTGGTGGAGTACGTGGCCGAACACGGCAAGCTCCCCGTTCCGAACTTCTCGGCGGGCGGAATCGCCACGCCGGCCGACGCCGCGCTGGTGATGCAGTTGGGCGCCGAGGCCGTCTTTGTGGGCTCCGGGATCTTTAAATCTTCCGACCCGGAGGCGCGCGCGCGCGCCATCGTCAAGGCCACCACTTACTTCAACGATCCCGCCAAGCTGCTGGAGGCCAGCGAAGAGCTGGGCATGGGCATGCCGGGGATCGACGTTTCCAAGCTGCCGGAGTCCGAACTGCTTCAGACCCGGGGATGGTGATGAAGCGGGTCGGCGTCCTGGCTTTGCAGGGCGATTTCGAAGCGCACACCAGGGCGCTCGCGCGGGCGGGCGCCGAAGCTCTCGAGGTTCGCAGGGCCTCCGAGCTTGATCACCTGGACGGTCTGGTGATTCCGGGCGGAGAGAGCACGACCATGCTCAAGCTGCTCCGTCTGGAGGGGATGATCGAGCCGCTCGCCAGGTTTGGCCTCGAGCGGCCCATCTTCGGCACCTGTGCCGGGGCCATCCTGCTGGCCAGCGAGGTCGCCAATCCCGCCCAGGAGAGCCTCGCCCTGATGGATATCGCCATCGAGCGCAACGCTTACGGCAGGCAGATCGACAGCCGGGTGGTCAGGCTGAAGCCCGAAGACGAGTTTTCGGCCCGCACCGCGCCCGGCGAGCTTGAAGCGGTGTTCATCCGCGCGCCGATTATCCGGCGCGTCGGACCGGCGGCCCATGTCCTGGCGCGCTACCAGGGCGATCCCGTGCTGGTCGAGCAGGGACGCCACCTGGTGGCCACGTTCCATCCCGAGCTGACCGCCGATGCCCGGGTGCATGAACTGTTCGTCTCAAAACTGTGACCCACGTCCTGTTTGTTTGTCTCGGTAACTCCTGCCGCAGCCAGATGGCCGAAGCTTTCGCACGGACCTACGGCAGTGATGTGATGACCGCCCGCAGCGCCGGACTCGCCCCCGCCGCCTACATCTCCCCCTTGACCCGCACGGTGATGGCGGAGAAGAATATCTCCCTCGACGATCACTTCCCCAAGAGTCTTGGAGAGGTCGAAGCCGGCCGCTTCGACCTGATTGTGAACATGAGCGGCTTGAGCCTGCCCGGCTCGTGCGGGGTGCCGGTGCGCGTCTGGAAGATCCGCGATCCGATGGGCGCCGGCGAGGACGTCTTCCGCGCCGTGCGTGACGAACTCGAAATGCGGGTCATGGACCTGATCCTCGAATTGCGCCGTCCCCGCAAGCGCACCTCTGCGAGTTGAAGTGCGCCGCGGCGCTTCCGGGCGCAGCTTGATTTCCGGTTTCTCAGGCATCTGTGCGATAGTGATCAGGTGTAAGCAACACTCATCTTGGTCTCGCCCCGTCGGTTTCGTTCCGGCAAGGGATGCAAGGTAATGACGCCGGGCTTCATTCGACGGCCGGGCGGGCAGAATATGGAAGCGGCAAGCGGAAACCAGAAAGCCCGATGAACAACCGTCTTCTGATCACCATCCTGGTTGAGAATTCCGTCTACGAGCCGGATCTGCTGGCCGAACACGGTTTGGCGGTGCTGTTGGAAGTCAGGGGCAGGCGGCTCTTGTTCGATACCGGGCAGGGCCGTGTCCTGCGAAACAACGCGCAGCAACTCGGTTGTTCGTTGGAGCAACTCGACGCCATCGTGCTCAGTCACGGGCACTACGACCACACGGGTGGCTTGGCGGAAGTGCTGCGGCTCCCCGGCCAGCCGGCGGTCTATGTTCACCCGGCTGCGCTGAAACCGAAGTATTCCCGCTCCGGCGCCGGACCGCATCGCAACATCGGCATGCCGGAAGGCAGTTTGCGGCAACTCCAGGCAGCGGATGCCCGGCTGGTGTGGACCACGACTCCCACCGAGATCATCCCGGGAGTTTGGTGTACAGGGGAGATTCCCAGAGTGTATCCTTTCGAGGATCCTGGCGGCCCGTTCTTCGCGGATGCCGCCTGTAGGGAGCCGGATCCGCTGGTTGATGACCAGGCCCTGTTTGCGGACCTGCCGGAAGGGCCGGTGGTGGTCTTGGGATGCGGGCATGCCGGCGTCGTGAATACGCTTGATTACGTGTCCCGCCTGACCGGCCGGGGCAGGATATACGGTGTGATCGGCGGGATGCATCTGCGCAGCGCCCCGGAAGCGCGCCGCCAGGCGACCTTGCAGGCATTCGAACGATTTCGAGTAGAAATGATCGCGCCTTGTCACTGCACCGGTTGGCGCGCGGCTCATTCGTTCTATGAAAAGTTTGGTGAAAAGGTCACCGGCTGCGCGGCAGGCGCGAAATTCCCGGTCGGGGGCTCCGCTACGCTGGTTGGGTGAAAGGGATTTTTGTTCATGAACCGACTCGAAGAGATTGCGATTTCCAAAGCGATTGTGGAGAGCTACCACAAGAAGTTGCTGTGCGCGATGGAGAGCAGTGTGGTTATCATCGGCGCCGGTCCGGCGGGAATGACGGCGGCGTTTTATCTGGCGGCGCATGGCCGCAAGGTTACGGTGGTGGAGAAGCGTCTTGCGCCGGGCGGCGGTGTTTGGGGCGGCGGGATGGGAATGAATGAGATCACCGTGCAAGAGGAGGCGCTCCCGGTTCTCGAAGCAGCCGGCATCCGCCATGACCGCCGGCTGGAAGGCCTGTACGTGATCGATGCTGCGGAACTGGCCTGCGCCCTGTGCCTCCAGGCGATTCGGGCCGGGGCTGTCCTGCTGAACCTGATGACGCTCGAGGACCTGTGCGTTCATGACGGCAGGGTCACGGGTGTGGTCGTCAACCGGACGACGATTTCCGGGGCTCTCCCGGTCGACCCGATTGTGTTCCAGGCGGCGACCGTCCTTGACGCATCCGGACACGAGGCGGTCGCCGTGGAGCGGCTTCGCGTCCGACACCTGCTCGCCCCGCCGGTGACTTCAGCCGGCTCCGGCGAAGGGCCCATGGACGCGGCGGCCGGCGAGGCCTTCGTGGTGCAGCGGGTCGCCGAAGCGTTCCCGGGGTTGTGGGTGACGGGCATGGCTGTTTGCGCCACCTTCGGCGGTCCCAGGATGGGGCCGATCTTTGGAGGCATGCTGCTGTCCGGGAAGCGGGCAGCCGAGCGGATCCTGGAGGCGGAATGAAGACAATCGGCATCCTCGGTGGAATGAGCCCCGAATCCACCACCCTCTACTACGAGCACATTACACGGACCTACACCGCGCAGTTTGGTGACTATGGCTACCCGGAGATTTTGATCTATAGTGTGAACTTTCAAAAGTTCGTTGACTGGCAGCACAATGGACAATGGGACCAGGCGGCACGGGCCATGGCCGAAGCGCTCGAGCGGCTGCGTCTGGCGGGCGCCGATTTCGGGCTCATCGCAACCAATACGATGCACATTGTGTTTGACGAGGTGCAACGGGCCGTCGGCATGCCGCTGCTGAGCATCGTCGACGTCACGGCGGAGGCGATTCTGGATGCGGGGCTTCAGTCGGTGGGGCTGCTGGGAACGGTGTTCACGATGAGCCAGCGATTCTTTCGCGACGGCTTGGAGCGGCGGGGAATCACGGCGCTGGTTCCCGAACCCGGCGATCAGCAGCGGATCAATGAAATCATCTACCAGGAATTATGCCGGGGCGACATCCGGCCCGGTTCCCGGCGGCTGTTTCAGGACATCGCTGGACGGTTGCAGAGCCGGGGCGCGGAGGGAATCGTCCTCGGATGCACGGAGATTCCGCTGTTGCTCGAGCCGCAACACTGCGACCTGCCCTTGTTCAACACCGCAGTGCTCCACGCCGGCAAAGCGCTGGACGTCGCGCTTCACTCCGGGGCCAGATAGCCGGGGACCCCGGTTCCGAGATTGCGCAAGACCCTAACAGGGTGCGACAATGTGATAGGTGTATATTACATCTATTGGCGGCGGGCACAACCAGCACGTTTACGGCTACCCGCCGTGTTGAGGTGATCCAAACCCGGCTTGCCGTCGGAATGGTCAAAGTCACGGGGTTGAGCCGGGCTTCTCCATAGGGAACGTCATTCCCCGGCAGTATCGGACATCCTCGTCCTGTTTTTCAGGCTCATCCCGCGTTGGAATCACACTCTCCCTTCAGGCTCACGCCGCAGTGGAAACGAACTCCGCGTTCAGGCTCATTCCGCATTGGACCATTCCGGGCGCTGGAGTTTTTGGTGCGCCTGTGCTTAAATGGGGGATATCTCCCGCGGCACACGAAGCGCGCAACCTGGAATGACCCGGCGGCTCATCGCGATTCTCCTGTTCGCCCTGTGGAGCATCTCCCTGGGAACACCGGTGGTGTCCGCCGTGCTCTCTGAGCGGGAGTGCAATTGCGGCTGTCCGAAAACCGGCGGTCCGTGCTGTTGCCGGCGCGCCGCCCAAGCCGCCAACGAACGGCCTCAATGGCGGGGTTCCGGCGGGTGCCGGGGTAAGTGCTGCGAGCACCCTGCGCTGCCCGGTTTCAGGCTGGCGCCGGTGGTCCCGGCCGCAGGTCCCAACCTCGCCGTGACGGTGGTGCGCCATGATGCCGCTCCCGCCCCGGGCAGACCGTTTTGTCCCGGCTGCCTGTTCGAATCCGCCCTGTTTCAACGCCCTCCTCCCATCGCCTCCCTTGCTTAACCGGTTAGATCCATTCAAGAGTTGAGTTGGAGGGAGCCAGAGGGGAGAAGTCTATGCGAGCGATACTCTTGCTGTGCGCGGCCGTTTTGTGCGCGCAGCCGCCATCCGAGTGGGCCATAGTGGCCGGCCGGATTGCAGATCCTTCGGGGGCGATGGTCCCCCGGGCAACAGTGGAGTTCCATCCCGCAGGGAAGACCATGAGCGGCGCCGGCGGGGAGTATTCGATCCAACTGCCGCCGGGAGTTTACAGACTTGTGGTCCGCGCGTCCGGATTCAAAGTCTACACGCGCCGCAAGGTGGCGGTGCGCGCGGGTGAGCGAGCCGTGATCGACATCACTCTCGAGATCGCCCAGGCAGCCGAGCGGATGACGGTGACCGCCAAGGCTCCTCCTATGGAGGCAGTCCGGGAGTCTGAGGCCATGAACTGGCGCGAGACACTGGAAATCCGGGAGGTTCGCGAAAGCGCCGCCAAGGACGCCGGTGAGGCTCTGTCCAAGGTCGAGGGCTTGTGGAAGATCCGCAAGGGAGGTATCGCCAACGATGTTGTGTTGCGCGGTTTTCAGCAGGACAACATCAACGTCCTGGTGGATGGAGCGCGCATCTACGGCGCTTGTCCCAACAATATGGATCCGCCTGCTTTTCATGTGGACTTCGCCGAGGTCGAGCAGGTAGAGGTCACCAAGGGAGTCTTCGACATCCGCAACCAGGGCAGTCTCGGCGGAGCGGTGAACATCCGGAGCAAGCGCCCTGAACCGGGACTGAATCTCAAGCCCGGGCTGGGCACGGGCTCCTTCGGGTTTGTGAATCCGTCACTGGCAGGGTCCTACTCGCAGGAAGCGGTGGACGTCGCGGCAGGCTACTCCTTCCGGCGCTCTCTGCCGTTCCGCGATGGCGCCGGGCGGCGCTTCACCGAGTACGCCAACTACCGGCCGGCGGAGCTGGACCGGGAGGCGTTCTCCATCGGAACGGGGTGGTTCCGCCTGGGTTTCAAACCCAAGGCCAATCATCGCGGGCAGGTGGCGTACACGCGCCAGAATGGAGGCGAGGTTCTCTATCCTTATCTCCAGATGGACGCGCTGTACGACAACGCCGACCGCGTGACCGCGTCGTATCAAGCCGGCTGGCTGCATCTGGACGGCTATTTCACGAGGGTAAGGCATTGGATGACGGACGAGTTCCGGACAAGCTCCGTAGGGGCGGCGCGCGTCTATGGCATGGGCACATTAGCCGCTACCCGAGCCCTGGGCGGACGCGCCGAGGCCACGCGGGGAGGATTCACGGCCGGGGTTGAGACCTACCGGCGCAACTGGGACGCGGCCACCACGCTGCGCTTGTCCGGCCAGTACTCCGGCCAGCGCTCCATACCGGATGTGGACTCCGCGGTGGCCGGGGCCTACGCCCAATACCGGAGAACTCTGATTCCCACCCTGCTGCTGACCGCCGCCGCGAGGGTGGACACAGCCTTGATGACGGCCCGGCCCTCCGCTCTCGACCGCGATCTCTATTGGGCGTACCAGGGGGCGAACCCGCTGGAGCGGCGGGACACCAACCCGTCGGGCAACGTGATGCTGGCGTGGCGGCTGCCGCGTGGCCTGGAGGTGTTCGCCGGAGCCGGGCACTCGGTTCGGGTTCCCGATCCCCAGGAGCGCTACTTCGCACTACAGCGAATGGGATCGGACTGGGTGGGTAACCCGCTGCTGAGACCGACCCAAAATACGGAAGCCGACTTTGGCGTCAATTACCGGGCCGGCCGCTTCACGCTCCGTCCGACCGTCTTTGCAAGCTGGTTGGCGGACTACATCGACGTTGTGATGCAGCCGAAGATCAACCCGCTGCCTTCGGTGATGAACACCGGTGCGCGTTCCTTCCGGAACCTGGATGCGGCCATCCGGGGCGGGGAACTCACCTGGAGCGCCGTGCTGCACCGCACCCTGTTGCTGTCCGGCGGGCTGTCCTATGTCCGGGGTTCGAAGCGCTCCGGCGGATATCTCGCCGAGATGCCGCCGCTTCGATCGCGAACAGCGCTCAGGTATGGCGCGCGCGTCTTCTTCGCAGAGATCGAGAATCAAGCGTCCTGGCGGCAGGAACGAGTCGATTCCACACTCCGGGAAGAAAGAACTCCGGGCTACGGGGTGGTTAACCTCAAGGCGGGCGTCCATTCGCGCCGCTGGAATGTTGCCGCGGGAATGGACAATATCCTGGACCGGTACTACTACGAGTATCTTTCGTTCCAGCGCGACCCGTTCCGGAACGGAACGCGCGTGCCCGAGCCCGGGCGAAGCCTGTTCCTGACGGCGTGGTACGGATTCTGAGGGAAGGTCCTTTCATTCACGTCACCGTGTACACTATGACTTAGCCGGGTTTCGTGTGAGCACGCTGAGCGACACTTCCGGATCCTCGAAGTCGCTGGCCGAGGTCAACGCCAGTGTGGGGACGACCCATCTTTCCATCTGGCGGAGAATGTTCGCTTTCGCCGGACCTGCCTACCTGGTGAGCGTCGGGTATATGGACCCGGGCAACTGGGCGACGGACTTGGAAGGTGGCGCGCGTTTCGGCTACGACCTGCTGTGGGTGCTGGTCATGTCAAACGCCATGGCCATCCTGCTCCAGACGCTGAGTGCGCGGCTGGGCATCGTGCAAGGGCGGGACCTGGCGCAAGCCTGCCGCGAGGCGTACCCGCGCCCTGTCTCGATGGCGCTCTGGGTCCTGTGCGAGATCGCCATCACCGCTTGCGACCTGGCTGAGGTGCTGGGCGCCGCCATCGGATTCAACCTGCTGTTTGGCCTGCCGCTCCTGACCGGGGTGATGATCACGGCCGCCGACACGCTGCTGGTTCTGTGGCTCCAGCGCTTCGGGATTCGCGCGCTGGAGGCCTTTGTGCTGGCCCTGATCACGGTGATTGCAGGTTGTTTCCTGGTGGAGATTGTGCTCGCGCGCCCGGTGATCTCCGAGGTGGCCTCCGGATTGGTGCCCCGTCTGAACGGCGAAAGTCTGTACGTGGCCATTGGCATTCTGGGCGCGACCGTGATGCCGCATAACCTGTACCTGCACTCCGCGCTGGTGCAGACCCGGCGCATCGGCACGACGTATCACGAGAAACGGACGGCCTGCCGCTATAATTTGGTGGATTCGGTGGTGGCGCTGAACGGGGCTTTGCTGGTGAACGCGGCAATTCTGATGCTGGCCGCCGCCGTGTTCTTCAAGCGCGGCATCGTGGTCACCGAAATCCAGCAGGCTCATCTGCTTCTGGCGCCATTGCTGGGTACGAGCATGGCCAGCGTCGTGTTCGCGGTTGCGCTGTTGTGTTCGGGCCAGTCCTCGACGCTGACCGGCACCATGGCCGGCCAGATTGTGATGGAGGGGTTCCTCAACATCCGCATGCGCCCGTGGCTGCGCCGGCTGATTACCCGGTCGCTGGCGGTGATCCCGGCCGCGCTGACCATCTATATCTCAGGCGATCGCGGAACCTATCAGTTGCTCATCCTGAGCCAGGTGGTGTTGAGCCTGCAACTCCCCTTTGCCGTGATCCCGCTGATTCATTTCACCAACAACCGGGAGAAGATGGGCGCCTTCGCCAACTCCGCCTGGGTGCGCATACTGGCCTGGCTGGCGGCAGGCATCATCGTAGCCCTCAACGTCCGGCTCGTTATGATCGAGGTGGCCGGCTGGTACGCCGCCGCCGGCCCGTGGCGGCCTTTGCTGATCGCCGTTCTTGCCATCGTCTTCGCCGGTCTCGCCCTGTTGCTGGCCTGGATTTCGGCCGAACCCCTGGTGACGAAGTGGATTCAGAGATTCGGCAGGGCCTCGATCGGTCTGCCGCGTCCGGTGGAGGCCAAGCTGCCGGCTCCCATGTACCAGCGCATTCTGGTGCCTCTGGATCATTCGCCGCTCGACCGCGTGGCTATTGCCCATGCCGCGGCGCTGGCTCGCTTGCACGGCGGCAAGCTGTACCTGTTCCACGTTGAGGAAGGCGTCACCAGCCAGATCTACGGCTCGCTATCGCATACCGCCGAGGTGGAAGCGGGCCAGAGGTACCTGGATGAGATCGTGGGTGCGCTCAAGGCCGGCTCGATCGAGGTCGAAGCCGAAGTGTGTCATTCCCGCGACCCGGGCAAAGAGATTGTCCAATATGCCCGCAAGGTGCAGCCCGACCTTTTGGTGATGGGAGCCCACGGGCACCGCACGCTCAAAGACATCATCTTCGGCCGGACCATCGATCCGGTCCGCCACTCGCTGAACGTCCCGATTCTGGTGGTCAGAGAGGGGTAGCGCCCGGGTACGAAAAATCGTGAGTCCGCCGGGCCTCTCTCAAGCGTAATGAGCTGGTGAGAGCAGTGAGGATTCCCTGTTGACGGAAACCGGGCGGTTCGAGGCCATTGTCCGGGAGCACCAATCCATGGTGTTCTCGATCGGCTATCATTTTCTCCAGGACCGCGCGGCAGCCGAGGAACTGGCCCAGGATGTTTTCCTGCAACTCTACCAGAACCTCGGTGGACTGGAATCGCCGGAGCACGTGGTACGGTGGCTGCGCCGCGTGGCGTGCCATCGTGCGATTGACCATGCCAGGCGGCGCAAGCTGCGGCCGCAGATCGGGCTCGACCAGGCGCCCGAGCCAGCCTCGATGCCCCCGGTGGGGGACCCGATGCTGAGCCGCCGGCTGCGTAACCTGCTGGCTTCATTGCCGGAGAAGACGCGAATGATCCTGATTCTTCGTTTTCAGGAGGACCTCGAAATCGAGGAGATCGCGAAGACTTTGGCGATCCCCGCCGGGACGGTGAAGAGCCGGCTCCAGCGGGGGTTGGCCAACCTGCGCGAAAAGGCCGGCCGCGTCCTTGCGGAGGTTGCGACATGAGCCGCCTGGAAGATGCCCTGCGGGAAGCCCTGAGGAGAGAAGAGCCTCCCGCCGGTTTCACGGAGCGCGTGATGGCCCGGGTGGGCCGTCCGGTGGCGGAACCTCCGTCCGGCTTGTTCGCGAGGTGGACGGCCGCGTTCCGCCGTCCGGCTTTGCGTCTGGCGGCGGCCGGAGTTCTGGCGGTGCTGGTGGCTGTTGGCGTACAGCACCGGCAGCGACAGCTCCGTGCCGAGGCCGCCCGCGAGCAGGTGCTGATCGCGTTGCGCGTTACCGGCGCCGCCTTGGATTCCGTGCGCGAACAGGTCCGCAATTCCAGTTCGGCCCGCCAGGTGATCACCGTTTCTCCCGGAATCTTCACCAGCTCCAAGGAGAAGCCATGAAGACCGCATTCCCATGCCTTGTATTGCTGCTCGTGCCCGTTTGCGCGCAAGAGATCAAATTCCCTCCGGAGTTGGAGAAGCTGGCCTCCAAAGCGGTGGAAACCACCAACGTCACTCTGGACAGCGACATGCTGAAAGCCGCTTCGAAGACCCTTCAGGGGCAGGGCCCCGGGGTCCAGATTTCGGGGCTGAAGGGTATCTATGTCCGGAGTTTCAAGTTCGCCAAGGAAGGTGAGTACTCCCTGGCGGATGTGGAAGCCATTCGCACGCAGTTGCGCGGACCCGGTTGGAAGTCCATTGTCAGCACCCGGAGCAAGAAGGGGTCCGCCGATGTTGCCGTCAAGCGCGATGGCGACCGCGTGGTTGGGCTGGTGGTACTGGCTGCCGAACCCAAGGAGCTGACCTTCGTCAACCTGGACGGATCCATCGAACTGGACAAACTCGGGGAGTTGGGAGGCACGCTCGGTATCCCTAAGATCAGCACGAGTCACTCCCCGAAGAGCGAAACGACGAAGAAATGAGCTTGGGCGGGCGCGGGCTGCCGGGCGTGTTATCCTGATTTTTCGAAAGAGACCGCCTATGCCTGAAGTTTATCCCCCGTTACGTCCGCCTGCCCGCCTGCTGATGGGTCCCGGGCCCAGCATGGTTTCCCCGCGTGTCTATGAGGCGCTCGCGAAACCCATTGTCGGCCACCTGGACCCGTACCTGTTCGAAGTCGTCGAAGAGGTTCGTTCGCTGCTGCAACTCGTTTTTGGCACCTCCAATCCGTACACTATTGCGATCTCGGGCACCGGCAGCTCCGGCATGGAGACCGCCGTCGCGAACTTTGTGGAGCCGGGCGACAAGGTGGCCGTATTCTACGCCGGGTATTTCTCCGACCGCATTGCCGAGATGGCGCAGCGGCACGGCGGAAACGTGGTTCGCTTTGAGAAGCCTTGGGGTGAGACCTTCGAGGACGGTGAGGCGCGTGAACTCATCCTGCGCGAGAGGCCGCGGGTGGTGGCCTACGTCCAGGCCGAGACTTCGACGGGCGCGTTTCAGAAGGGCAAGGCCATCTGCGACGCCGCCCACGAGGTGGGCGCGCTGGTGATCGCCGACTGTGTCACGTCGCTCGGCGGCATGCCGGTCGAGGTGGACAAGACGGGCATCGACATTGCCTACAGTTGCAGCCAGAAAGGGTTGGGATGTCCGCCGGGCATGGCGCCGATCACGGTGTCGCCGCGCGCGCTGGAGAAGTTGAACGCACGGAAGACGCCCGTGCCGGTCTGGTACATGGATTTGAAACTGCTGGACGGCTACTACAACGGCCCGCGGCGGTACCATCACACCTCTTCGGCGACGCTCTGGTACGGGCTCCGGGAAGCCCTGGCCCTGGTGGCCGAAGAGGGGCTCGAAGAGCGCTTTGCGCGGCACCTGCGCAACCACCGCGCCTTCGTGGCCGGCATCGAGGCGATGGGCATGCGGATGCTCGTTGCGGAAGGCAGCCGGCTGTGGACGCTCAATACGCCGCGCGTCCCCGAAGGCGTCGAAGAGCCGAAGGTTCGCAAACGCCTCCTCGAAGAGTACGGCATCGAGATTGCTGGCGGGTTCGGTCCCCTGGCGGGCAAGATTTTCCGCATCGGCGTGATGGGGTATTCCTCGACCAGGGAAAACGTATTCACGGTGCTCGACGCTCTTGCAGCCGTGCTCCAGGCCGAGGGATACACACCCGCCGCGGACGGCAAGGCGGCCGCCGAGCGGGTCCTGGCCGCTACTGCTTAGCGGTCAGACGCGCAGGCTCCTGGCGATTGCGTCCGCGATCAGCTTTCCGTGCAGGCGCCCGTTCTCGATGAAGATTTCGTTGGTGTGCATCCCGGCGACGATGACTCCGGCCAGGTGAATGCCGGCACGGGCGCTCTCCAGGGTATCGGGATCCGTGCATGGCCGCTGAGTTTCCGGATCGAGCGTGATGCCGAGTTCGCTCAGGAAACCCAAAGCCGGGTGGTACCCGGTGAGTGTGAACACGAAGTCGTTCTTCAGGCGTAATTCGCCTTCCGGCGTGGCGATGAGAACCGTATCCGGCTGGATCTCGACGACGCGGGAATTGAAGTAGGCCCGGATCTCGCCGCTCCGGATCCGGTTCTCGAGGTTCGGCTTGATCCAATACTTCACGTGATCGGACAGGGCCGGCCGGCGGTGGACCAGGGTGACGCGGGCTCCGTTCCAGTGCAGTTCCAGCGCGGCAATGGCGGCCGAGTTCTTGCCGCCCACAACCAGAACGTCGTGGTTGTAATACGGGTGCGCCTCTTTGTAGTAATGGGTGACCTTGGGAAGATCCTCGCCGGGCACGTTGAGCAGGTTGGGCTCGTCGTAGTATCCGGTTGCCAGGACGATTTTCCGCGCCAGGTAGCGGCGTGGGCAGCCCAATCGGTCCGTGGTGGCTACCTCGAAGGCATTGTCGTCCCCCGAGATCCGCTCCACCCGCTCGTACTGGTGCACATCCAGCTTATAGTGGGCGGCAACGCGGCGATAGTACTTGAGCGCCTCGGTGCGAGTGGGCTTGTCGTACATGCTGGTCATGGGCAGGCCGCCGATTTCCAGCAACTCGGGGGTGGTGAAAAACGTCATGTTTGTGGGGTAGTGATAGATGGAGTTCACCACGCACCCTTTTTCAATCACCACCGTTCGCACGTTGCGTTGCTGAAGCTCGATGGCGCAGGCGAGTCCGGTAGGACCGGCTCCCACCACCAGCGCATCATACCGGTTCATAGCAAGCCCTCTACTGTGGAGTAGACGTTCTCCAGAGCGGCGGGCAACCGCGAGGCGTCCTTGCCGCCCGCTTCCGCCATATCGGGCCGCCCGCCACCCTTTCCGCCGACCGCCTGGGCGACCGAGCCGGCCAGTTTGCCGGCGTGCACCTTGGCGGTGAGGTCCTTGGTGACCGCGGAGACGATGGCAATGTTGCCGTCCTCGGCGGAGGCCAGTACCACCACCGCCGTCTTCCACTTGTTCCGCAGCGAGTCGGCCAGCGCACGCATCTGCTGGCGGTCCATACCGTTCACCTGCGCGGCGAGGACCGTAACGTTCTTCACGGCGCGAGCCTGCCCTTCCAGAACGCCGGTGGCCGACTGGGCCAGCTTGTTCTTGAGCTGCTCTACCTGTTTCTCGAGGGCGCGCTGGTGAGCCACCAGTTTCTCCACGTGTTCCACCAGGTCGGGCCCGGAGGCGCGCACGATCGTGGCCATCTGCGCCAGGGTGTCTGCAATCTGCTGGTACTGGCGGACGGCGGTCTCGCCCGTGATTGCCTCCACGCGCCTCACGCCGGCCGAGATGCTGCCCTCGTAGACGATCTTGCACACACCGATGTCGCCGGTGCGCGAGACGTGCGTGCCACCGCACAACTCGCGGCTGAAGTCCGGCACCGAGACCACGCGGACCTTCTCGCCGTACTTCTCGCCGAACAGCGCCATGGCCCCGGTGTTCACCGCGACCTCGAGGGGCATTACCTCCGTCTCCACCGCCACGTTGCGCAGGATCTCCTGGTTGACTATACGCTCCACTTCCTCGATTTCAGCCCGGTCCACGGCGGCGTAATGCGTGAAATCGAACCGCAGCCGGGAGGGGTCCACCACGCTGCCGGCCTGCTTGACGTGACTGCCCAGTACACGGCGAAGCGCCGCGTGCAACAGGTGAGTCGCGGTGTGGTTGCGCATTGTCGCGCGGCGCGAGGTTTCATCCACGCGGGCCCACAGCTCATCGCCCGCCTGAAGGGGGCGGAGCGAGGTGATGCGGTGCACGGTTAATCCGGGCACGGCCGGATACGCGCCTTCCACGGTCGCAATCAACTCGCCGTTTTCCGAGTAGAAGCCGCCGGTGTCGCCTACCTGGCCGCCGGCTTCGGCGTAGAACGGGGTCTCGTCGAGCACGACTTCGGCGGAGGTGCGCGGGCCGATGTTCGAGACGGGACGCTGGTCCACCAGGATGGCAATCACACGGGAGTGGGTCTCCAATGTCTCGTAACCGGCGAAGCGAGTGCGGCCCTGCTCGAGCAGGCGCTGATAGGCGGGCGAGACGGCGGCCTTTTCAGCGCCTCTCCAACTGGCCCGGGCCCGTTCCCGTTGCCGCTCCATCTCCTGCTCGAAGCCCTCCCGGTCGATGACCAGGCCGCGCTCGCGGGCCATCTCTTCCTGCTCGTCCAGCGCCAGGCCATAGGTGTCGTACAGCTTGAAGGCGACCGCCCCCGGCAGCACCGGTTGGGCCAGCGATCTCACTTCGTCGTGGAATACCTTCTCGGCCACCAGGAAGGTGGTGGCGTAGCGGTGCTCCTCCTCCTTGACGATGCGGGCGACCCGCTGCACGCTCTCCATCAGCTCCGGATACGCTTCGCGCATCAACTCGGCGGTGAAGCCGGTGAGCTTGTAGAGGAACGGTTCCTCGACGCCGATCATGCGCACGTGGCGCATGGCCCGGCGCATGATCTTGCGCAGCACGTAACCGCGCCCTTCATTGGAAGGCAACACCCCGTCGTGGATCAGGAAGGCGGTGGCGCGGCTGTGATCGGCGGCGATGCGCAGCGCCGTGGACACCTTCGGGTCGTCGCCGTAGGAGACCCCGAACAGTGAGGCGGCGTACTCGATGATCGGCAGAATCAGATCCGTGTCGTAGTTCGAGAGCTTGCCCTGCATCACCGCGGCCATCCGTTCCAGGCCCAGGCCGGTGTCGATCGAAGGGCGGGGGAGCGGCGTCATCACGCCGCTGGCGTCCCGGTTGAACTGCATGAAAACGAGGTTCCAGATCTCGACGTACCGCCCGCCCGCGTCGCTCGGAAAAGCCTCATGCTCGCGGCCCGGTTCAGCGGCCTCCGGGCCCATGTCGTAGTGAATCTCCGAGCACGGCCCGCACGGTCCGGTCTCGCCCATCTGCCAGAAGTTATCTTTCTCGTCCAGGCGGAAGATGCGGTCTTTGGGCACCCCGGCCACCTGCTGCCAGAGGCGCTCGGCGTCGTCGTCCTCGCGAAAAACCGTGATGTAAAGCCTGTCCTTCGGCAGGCCGTACTCTTTGGTCACCAGGTCCCAGGCGAACTCGATGGCTTCGGCCTTAAAGTAGTCGCCAAACGAGAAGTTGCCGAGCATCTCGAAGAAGGTATGGTGGCGCCGGGTGTAGCCGACGTTTTCCAGATCGTTGTGTTTGCCCCCGGCGCGCACACACTTCTGCGAAGAGGTGGCCCGTTTGTAGTCCCGCTTCTCGAGTCCCAGGAATACGTCCTTAAACTGGTTCATGCCGGCGTTGGTGAACAGCAGCGTCGGGTCGTTGGCCGGAACCAGCGAGGAACTGGGCACCAGCCGGTGCCCTCGGGCACAGAAAAAGTCGAGATATGTTTGCCGTACTTGGTTGCCTGTCACGGAGATCCTTTGCGATGGAGCGCGGGGCGCGGCGCGCACCGGGCCAGAATTTCATTATAGGATGGCAGGGAGTCCGGAGTGATGAATGCGAGTCATGCTACCCTTACTGCTTCTTTCCGCAATGATGGCTGGCGCCCAGCAGCCGGTGCGCTGGGTCCCGGAGTCAAAGCTCTGGGTCCTGGAAACCGCGCACACATCCTATGTGATCGGCATCAACGACCTGAACCAGGTGCAGCACCTTTACTGGGGAGGCAAACTCACCCGCCCGCAGGACCTGACGCCCGCCCGGGCGGCCGAAGCCTACGCCTTTGAGTCGCGGGAAGGCATGACCGCGGAGGAGTATCCCGGATGGGGCGGCATGCGGTATTACGAGCCGTGCCTGAAGGTGACCCTGCCCTCGGGCGTGCGCGACCTGGTGCTTCAGTACGTGTCGCACGAGATTCGAGGCGACACCCTGGAGATCCGCCTGAAGGACATCCAGTACGACGCCGTTGTGCATCTGTTTTACCGCGTCTACGCGGACGCGGATATCATCCGCAAACAGGCCAGGATCGAAAACGCATCCAACCAAACGCTGACCATGGAGAGCGCCCAATCCGGGGTGTGGCGCCTGCCGCCGGGAGACGGCTACCGCCTGACCTATCTGCAAGGCCGCTGGGCGGGGGAAACGCAGGTGACGCGCGAGCCGGTCCACCCTGGGAAAAAGATTCTGGAGAGCCGCCGCGGGAACACCAGCCACCAGGCGAATCCGTGGTTCGCCATCGACTACCGGGGCCAGGCCGATGAAGAGCACGGAAGCGTCTGGTTCGGCGCGCTGGGCTGGAGCGGAAACTGGAAGCTGACCGTCGAGGAGACCCCGAACCAGCAGGTCCGCGTCACCGGCGGGTACAACGATTTCGACTTCGCTTATCCCCTCAAGCCCGGCGAAAGCCTGGAGACCCCGCCTTTCTATGGAGGATTCACCAGCCGGGGCTTTGGCGAGATGTCGCGCATCCTGCACCGCTTCGAGCGCGAACACATCGCGCCCCGTTCCACCGCCGCGCGCCCTCGTCCGGTGCTCTACAATTCCTGGGAAGCCACCACCTTCGCGGTCGATGAAGCCGGCCAGAAGGAACTTGCCGCCAAGGCGGCCCGGCTCGGCGTGGAACTCTTTGTGATGGACGATGGCTGGTTCGGACAGCGCAACGACGACCACGCCGGACTGGGTGACTGGTACGTGAACCCGAAGAAGTTTCCTCAGGGGCTCCAGGGTCTCATCAGCCACGTGAACGGCCTGGGCATGAAGTTCGGCCTGTGGGTGGAGCCCGAGATGGTGAATCCGAACAGCGACCTGTACCGCGCCCATCCCGACTGGGTCATTCATTTCCCGGGCCGGCCGCGCACCGAAGGACGCAATCAGTTGATCCTCAACATGGCGCGCCAGGACGTCAAGGAGCACATCTTTTCGGTGCTCGATCAGTTGCTTTCTGAAAATCACATCGAATTCATCAAGTGGGATATGAACCGGCACTTCTCCGAGCCGGGGTGGCCCTCGCTTCCCGCCTCGGAGCAGAAAACGATCTGGGTGAAATACGTCAACAACGTGTACGAGATTATCGACCGGCTGCGGGCGCGACACCCGGGCCTCGAGATCGAGTCCTGTTCGGGCGGCGGCGGCCGGGTGGATCTGAACATCCTGACCCGCGTCGACCAGGTGTGGACTTCGGATAACACCGAAGCCTTCGACCGGCTCAAGATCCAGGAGGGTTTCAGCTTCGCGTATCCGTCCAAGGTGATGATGGATTGGATTACCGACGTGCCCAACATGAACGGGCGCTCGACGCCGCTCAAGTACCGGTTTCTGGTGGCGATGATGGGCTCGGTGGGGATCGGCGCCAATCTGAATCACTGGAAGCCGGAGGATTTCGAACTCGCCGCGAAGATGGTTGCACTGTACAAGGAGGTGCGCGGCGCCGTGCAGCACGGCGATCTCTACCGGCTGCTCTCGCCACGGGATGGCCCGCTCACGGCGAATCAGTACGTCTCGGCGGACGGGAAGCAGTCCGTCCTGTTCGTCTTTCTCGATGCCCAGCAGTTCAACCGCCCGGCGCCGGCGGTCTACCTCCGCGGTCTGGACGAGGAAGCGCTCTATCGCATCCGGCCCGTCGACGACAAACTCATCGAACCGCAGCGCGCCGTCAGTGGCGCTTTCCTGATGCGCCACGGGCTGAACTTCAAGCTCGGCGGGGATTACGACAGCACGGCGGTAGTGCTGGAGAGGGCGGAATAAGGGCGGATGGCGAACCGGCTTCCAGCCCTGGGGGCGCTGCTGTGCGCCCTCGCTTCGGCGCAACAGACTCCCCAGCGGCGCACCGAACTGAACCTGTTGGGCAAGGTGGACACGGCGGCGGGAGAGAGCCGCCGCAATGAGAATATCCAGTTCAACCTGGTGGACAACAACGCTCTCAAGGAGCTGAACGTTCGCCTGGGCACCACAGCCACGATTGTGCAAGAGTTCCGTGCCGATCGGAGCTACTTCGGAGCGGAGTTCGGCAACCCGCCCTCCCCGGTGCTGCATCTGGGCGCGAGTTCCAGGACGGGTGTGCACGGCACGCTCTACGAATCGCATCTGAACAGCGTCTTCAGCGCCCGGTCGTTCTTCCAGGTGGGCGGCGTAAAGCCGGCGCGGGAGAACGACTACGGCTTTACTTTCGGCGCCGGGGCGTGGCGAGGCGCCTTCGTCTCCCTTGAAGGCGGGCAGCACAAGGTGCGCGGCAGCGTGAACGGGAACGTGCTGGTGCCGCGCCTGGACGAGCGCACGCCGCTCACTCAGGATCCGGCGGCGCGGGTTCTGATCGAGCACTTTCTGGCCGCCTATCCGGCGACGCCGCCGAACCGGACCGACATCAATGAGCGGGCTCTCAACACCAACGCGCCGCAGAGAATCAATCATGACAACGGCGGCGCCAGCGTCGATCAGCGGCTGGGCCCGCGCGACCGCCTCACCTTGCGTTACCTGTTCACGTCGCAGAGGGTGCAGGCGTTTCAACTCGTGGCCGGGCAGAACCCGAACACGGACATGCGAGCCCACACGGCGCGGATCACCTGGAACCGCCAGTGGAGCCAGGCCACGGTAACGGACTTCTCGGCGGGTTTCGACCGGGTGGGCTCCCTGCTGGCGCCGGAAAAGAACGCTGTGGGACCGATGGTGGCCATCAGCGGGTTGCAGACCTTGGGACCGGACGGGACCATTCCCATCAACCGGGCTATGAACCTGTTTCGCTACGGAGCGCAGGCCCGGCGCACTCGCGGGCCGCACTCGTGGACCGCCGGAGCGGACCTGCTGCGCCGCCAACTGAACGGCATCGAGAGCGATGTCCATCGCGGCTTCTTCTCCTTTGCCGCCGATTTCGGCCGCGACGCCATCACCAACCTGCGCCTGGGTTTGCCGAACCAGTACATCGTGTCTTTGGGAGACATGCACCGCGGCTTTCGCAACTGGGACATGCAATACTACGCCGGCGATGCCTGGCGTATCCACCCGAGGCTGACCATCAATTACGGGCTGCGATATCAGCCGGCGTTGCGCCCGGTTGAGGTCAACGGTCTGAACCGCATTCCCTATGGATGCGACTGCAACAACCTGGCGCCGCGGTTCGGGCTGGCCTACCGGCTGCCGGGCGCGTGGGGCGTGGTGCGCGCGGCCTATGGGCTCGACTACGGCGAGATCTTCCCGGTGACCTTCCAGCAGGTGCGGTTCACCCCGCCCGGCAATTACAAGATCATGATTCCGGTGCCCAGCCTGACAGATCCGCTGGCCGGGCTGACGCAGGTGGGCGGGGCCCCTCACGCCCTGCCGAACACCTACGCGCTCAGCCCGGAACTGGCCACGCCGTACGCGCACCAGTACAACTGCAATTGGGAGCCGGCGATTTCGGACAAATGGCGGCTCCAGGCAGGCTACACCGGCAGCCGGTCGCAGAAACTGCTGTTGATGTGGTATCAGAACCGCGCGCGTGTCGTGCCCGGGATCCCCCAGACTACGGCCACGCTGAATCAGCGGCGGCCGGACCCGACCCACGCCGAATATCGCGAGGTGATTAACGGTTCACGGGGCTATTTCGATGCCGCGCGCGTAACTCTGGTGGTGCCCCGCTGGCGCGGCCTTTCCATGGATGCCGCTTACTGGTTCAGCAAGGCGCTGGACTTGGGCAGCGCCTATACAAACACGGCCTACGACCAGGACTCGCGGATTTCGCGGAGCCAGTCGGAATCTCTGCGCAGCGCCGACATGAAAGGCCCCAGCCCGTTTGACCAGCCGCACGCCTTTTTGTGGCACGCCGCGTACGAATTGCCACCGGCCGGCAAGAGCTTCGCCAGGCGGCTTGGCGGTGGCTGGACTTTCTCGGCGGTGACGTTGTGGAAAAAGGGAACGCCGTTTACGGTGATCTCCGGTTCGGACGCTCCCGGGTTCGGCAACGTCGATGGCAACGGCGGTGACCGGCCGAACCTGCTGGATCCTTCGATTCTGGGACGCACCATTGGCAACCCCGACACCTCGCGCGCGCTGCTGCCCCGCTCCGCCTTTGGTTTCATGCGGCCCACCGATGAGCGTGGAAACCTGGGCCGCAACACCTTCCGCAAAGGCGGAATCGCCAACCTGAACGCGGCGGTGTCGCGGACCTGGATCATTCGCGGCGAAAAGCGCGTGATGGTGCGCGCCGAGTCCATCAATGCCTTCAACACTCCTCAGTTTGCCGAGCCCGGGCTGGAACTGGCGGCGGCGAACTTCGGACAAATTACGAACACGCTGAACGACGGGCGAACCTTCCGCTTCCTGGTACAGTTCGGGTTCTAGCGGGCGGCGGATCAGGCTACACTGAATTTGTTGGGAACGCTCCGTCTGCTCGTCGCCGCCCTGGCGCTGCCGTGCCTGGCGGGTGATTCCGCCTACGAACGGGAGATTCTGCGCTGGCGCGCGGCTCATGAAGCTGAAATCAAGGCTGACGACGGCTGGCTGACCGTATCGGGTTTGTTCTGGCTTCGGCCGGGCCGTAATACGTTCGGCAGCGGGCCGGATAATGATATCGTGCTGCCACGCGGGTCGGCTGCGGCGCGCGTCGGCGTGTTTGTGTTCGACGGCCACCGCGTGCGGGTGCTCATGGAACCGGGCGCCGGCATGCCCGCCCGGGAAGCGCTGCTCAAGTCCGACCGCGGCGGGCAGCCCGACCTGTTACACCTCGGCGATGTGACTTTGTATCTGATCGAGCGCGGGGGACGCTACGCCATCCGCATGAAGGATCGGAACTCGGTCCTGCGGCGCAATTTCCAGGGACTCCGCTGGTATCCGGTGAAGCCGGCCTGGCGCGTGGAGGCCCGCTTCGTGCCATATGACACACCCAAGTCCTTGCGGGTTGCCACCGCTGTCGGCGGTGAGGAAGCATACACTTGCCCCGGCTATGTTGTTTTCCGGCTTCAGGGGAGGGAGTTGCAGCTCCATCCCGTGCTCGAGTCGCCGGATTCCAAACAGCTCCTCTTCATTTTTCGAGACCGGACCAGCGGGAAGGAGACCTATCCGGCAGGGCGGTTCCTGTACACGGATCTGCCTGTGCGCGGGAGGGTTACCCTCGATTTTAACCGGGCGGAGAACCCGCCTTGCGCTTTCACCCCCTACGCAACCTGCCCGCTGCCGCCCCGGGAGAACCGGCTCCCGGTGTTCGTCAGAGCCGGCGAACGCGACTCGGCCCATCATGTAACGTCCGGCGCCGCTCGCGCACGATACCCATAGATCGCCGCCGGGGGCGTGAAGGCGGACACAGAAGTTCTGGCGCCGCGGTCCGCTTCTGCAACCCGGCGGAGCGAATCCGTATCTAAAGGCTGTAGGGGGTTGTCATGAGATCGGTCCTTGAATTCCTCTTTCGTTGTCAGCATCGCCGGACCACGTTCCCGCTCACTCGGGGGAAGCGCTCGTCCTCGGGGTCCGGTACATACATCGTATGTCTGGACTGCGGACGGGAGTTCCCTTACAACTGGCAGGAGATGCGCATTGAAACCCCCGCCGCCCGGCCTGCGGCGGCAACCCGCGCGGTCACGCCCGAGCTGTCTCACGCCAACCGTTGAGGCAAAGTCCGGGAGTTCGCGCCGCCTCCTGATCCGGCGTGCTACATTCAATCCGTGCGGGTGCTGGTCATCGATGACGACGTGGAATTGTGCTCGCTGCTGCAACAATTCCTGAAGCGGGAAGGCTTCCAGGTGGACTGCGCGCACGAGGGCCACGCGGGGCTGGAGCGGGCCCTCAAGAACGAACACGAACTGGTCATTCTGGACGTAATGCTTCCCGGTCTGGACGGATTCGAAATCCTGCGGCGGTTGCGCCAGCAGAGCCGTATCCCTGTGCTGATGCTCACCGCGCGCGGCGAGGACGTGGACCGCATCATCGGCCTGGAGTTGGGGGCCGACGACTACCTGTCGAAGCCCTTTAACCCCCGCGAGCTGGCGGCCCGGGTGCGCGCCATTCTAAGGCGGGTGGAGGCGCAGGCCTCCGCTCCGGGCGGACGCATCGAGGTAAACGGGGTCACGCTCGACCCGAGCACCCGCGAAGTTCTGTGCGACGGCAAGCGCATCGAAACCACCACCTTCGAGTTCGACATTCTGGAGATGCTGATGCGGTCGGCCGGACGCGTGCTCTCCCGCGACGCCTTGATGGAGCGGCTCTACAACCGCAAAGCCACCCCCTATGACCGCTCCATCGACATGCACATCAGCCACCTGCGCAAGAAGTTGGAAGCCGACCGCCCGCGGATCAAGACGATTCGCGGCGTGGGGTACCAGTTCTGCCGCACTTCCGAAGAGGCCGAATGAGGTCCCTGTTCGCCCGCATCCTGTTGTGGTTTCTGGTGACCACCGCCATTACGGTGGCCGGGTTGACGGTCATTGCGGCGATCAGCCTTGCCGAGTTGCCCAACCGGCAGCGGCCGTTCTCGCGCGTGGTCCCGTTTCAACTGGGAGAGGCGCGGCACGCTTATGAGACAGGTGGCCCCGCGGCTCTAGCGGCGTTTCTGAAGCGGCTGGACTCGGCTTTTCAGGCTCAGGGCGTGCTGGCCGATGCGGAGGGAAGGGACCTGCTGACCGGTGAGGACCGCTCCGGGTTGATTGCGCAGGCCAGCGAGCCGCGGCGGTTCTCTTTGTTCCCGCGCCGGAGAACCGTGATCGCGCGCATGTCCGAGGACGGCCTTTACTGGTTCATCTTCGTCATCCAGGGGCCACGGATGAACTGGTGGGTGGCATCGCCGCAGTACCTGTGGGTGCTGGGCGCGATGGTGTTGCTCTCCTACGCGCTGGCGCGGCATCTGACGCGGCCGCTCCGGGAGATCGAAGCCGCCGTGGCGCGGTTCGGTCAGGGCGACTTCTCGGTGCGAATAGGCTCGACACGCAAAGACGAGTTCGGACGTCTGGCGCGCACCTTCGATCAGATGGCCGAGCGGATCCAGACCTTGCTGGCGGCCGAGCGGCGCCTGCTGCTGGATATCTCCCACGAATTGCGCTCGCCGCTGGCGCGCCTGAACGTCGCGGTGGAACTGGCCCGCTCCGGGGAAGACAGCGAGGCAGCGCTGAACCGCATTCAGAAGGAGGCCGACCGGCTCAACACCCTGGTGGGAGAACTCTTGCAGGTGACCCGGGCCGAAGGCGACCCTTCCACGCTGCGCTTCGAGCCCGTGCGCCTGGACGAACTGGCGCAAGAGGTGGCGAGCGACTCGGCAATCGAGGCCGAGGCGCGCGGCAACTCCGTGCGCCTCCTCGAGATGCCCGCGGCGACTGTCAACGGAGACGCCGAACTGTTGCGCCGCGCCATCGAGAACGTGGTTCGCAACGCCATCCGCTACGCGCCCCCCTCGACAGATGTCGAGATCGCACTCCGGCTCAAAGCGGGGCGCGCGGTCCTGTCCGTAAGGGACTACGGCCCGGGTGTGCCGGAAGAGGACCTGAACCGCATCTTTGATCCGTTCTACCGGGTGAACAGCGACCGCGACCGGTCAACCGGCGGAGTGGGGCTGGGACTGGCGATTGCGCGCCGCGCGGTCGAACTGCACAGCGGGACCCTCCGGGCGCGCAATGCCCTTCCGGGTCTGATGGTGGAGATGGATCTGCCCGCCGCTACTTGACCAGGGGCGTGATCACGATGTTGCGGTATTCGACCGGTCCGTGGTCACCCTGTAAGTACAGCGGTCCCGGCAGAGCTTCATTGGGATCTATGGCGATGGCTGTCAGGCCTTCGATTTCTTTCTTATCGATGATCGTCTTGCCGTTCAACACCACGGTTACCTGCCGGCCCACCAGGCGGATGTCGTAGGTTTGCCACTCCCCAGCCGGTTTGCTGGCGTTCTCGCTCGGCGCAATGCGGCTGTAAATGGAGCCATTACTGTGAGTGTTGGGTGGCCGGCCGTAGTCGTCGAGCACCTGCACCTCGTAGCGCGCGCGCAAGCCGATGCCGCTGTTGCTGTGCTCCGCGATGCGGTATTCGATGTGCAGCTTGAAGTTCTGGAACTTGCGGTCGGAGATCAGGTTAGTGGCCTTGCCGGTCGAAGTCAGGTTCCCGTTCACGACCGACCACCCGGTGGGCGCGCCGCCCTCCACCGCCTTCCAGCCTTTCAGCGTCTTTCCGTCAAAGAGGCTGACCGGTTTGCCTTCCCGCCACGAGCCGTCGTCCTTGTCGGGAATCACCGGCGCGCGCACGCCGACCCACTTCATGGGAGCCTCTTTCCGGCCCTCGACTTCGTAGGTTCCCTCCAGTCTGTCTCCAACCAGGCGCGCCTTGAAGATCAGGTGACTGGTCTTGGGTTGCTCGCCGGGTTCGGCGCGTTCCTCGCGGAGGAAACCGAAGCGCAATTGATCGCCCTCGATGGAGATCTCCCGGATTTCGTTCATATCGCCGGCATAGGCGGTGACGAACTTGCCTGAGGGACTGGCGGTTTCAGCGCCGTTGATTTCCAGCCACCAGGCGCGGATGCGGGGTTTGCTGTAGCCGGTGATGTCCCACCGTCCGTTAAGGCGCGCATCGCCGGCGGCGCCGGCCGGAAGCGCGCTAAGAGCAAGCAGAAAGACGAGAGAAATACGCATACTTCGGGAGCTTAGCACATGGCCTCTGCGGTGCGGGAGCGGAGGCGCCGCCTTACTTCACCTCCACCACCAGGGCCGACATCGCCGGTAGGGTCACGCGCCGGCCGCCTGCCGTTACCGTCTGGCTGGTGGTTTGCCAGTTGGCGAGAGCCCAGGCGGTTTTGCCATCGGCCTCCCACGCCGATGCCAGCACCACCGGCACGTCCACGGTGGGCAACTGGGAGGGCAGGCGCGGGTCGCGCGGGTCGCGCCACATGCGGATGCGCTCGCGTCTCACATCCGGCATTGGAGGATCGGGCAGCATGCGCCCGTAGATCAGGTAGCGCCGGCCGGGGCCCTGCAACTGGCTCAGACAGCTCTTCGCCAGCTTCATCTCGGCGGTTGGGAAAGGCTCCATGTCCAGCCGGTAAGCGGGCTTGCCCGGATCCACTTCGAGCAGGGTGCCGTTGACGAACTTGCGAGCCACCTTGATAGCCTCGGCGTAAGGGTGGGCGATGTCGATTTCGTTGCTGCCACCGTACCCCAGCAGGTACTCATGATAGACGTAAAGGAACAGCGGTACGGCCACGCGGTAGCTGCCCGGGTCAGATCCAGTTCCGAAAAACTCGTAGGGACGTCCCATGTAGGCGCCCCAGTACGGGATGAAATACTCGCACGGCTCCTCGATGGCGAGCTGGAAATTGGGATCCAGCTTGCGGCCTTCCGCGATGATGCGCGCGAAGAGCTGCTCAGTCCTCTCAACCATCCAGCGGCCGTAGCCCCAGGGGTGCGGGTGATTGCGGTTGTAACAGACGAACGCCATGCCACCGTGATTCTGGTCGTACTGCACCATGGAAGCGCCGCGCTTGACGCAGCCGAGGAAAACCTCCAGCAGGTGCTGCTGGACAAATGGCGTGCCCACGCAGAGTTGCACGCTCGAGGCCCACGGGGGATGCTCGTCGCCGGGTTTGCCGTCGGGTGAATACGCCGCGGCCCTGGGCGCGATGTCGCGCAGGAAGGTTTCGTAGTTGTGGTAGCCTGCGTCGTCCATGTTGACGCCCCAGCGGGCGCCGGAGAGCAGCATGAAGAGCGGGTGCCCGCCCGCGCGAACGCCATCCGCCATCTTGCTCCACGCCTCTTCGCCCACGAACGGCGGGAAGTAGTCGCCTGCGATCCAGGGCGCATGCTTTTCCCACCCGAACGGATTCGCGATCACCTTCGAGCCGAAGAACCGCGCATAGGCGTTCATCAGGCCGGGAATCTTGCGGGGCAAAAAGTCGGGGTTGATGAGCCGGTTCGATGGGGGGAAGTACATCGACCACTCGGCCGAGTACGGATCGCCGCGCATCGCGAAGGTCACCAGGGGCAGGCCCGCATCCAGATAATAAGGCAGCCTCCCACGCAGGGTTTGGCGAGCCCACTTCTGCTTCACGCCCCACGCCCTGTAAATATCCGCTGCTGTCTGCCAGCCGCCGCGAAACAACTCGAGGGTGGTTTCGTAGGGCAAATCGAGGGTTCGGCCGGGGGCCTCGCCGGGATTGTGCTCGATCGTGAAATCGAATCCCTCCCTGGTGCGCAGCAGGCGGAGATGCTTCACCCAGCCCTCGCCGTCGCGCGCCATAATGAGAGCCCCCTCGCGGCCGTTGTGGAAGGCCAGCATCTGGAGCGCGGCCTGGCCAGGATAGAGGGCGCGGAAGGACTGGCCGGGTCGGAAATGAACGGCGGGTTCCACGAACTCCTGGCCGTCCAGGAAAGGGAAGAGAATGCGGTCGGCCTTGCCGCCGCTCGAGATCTCGGCCGGGGCGATCCACTGGGGATAGAAAACGGAACGAACGCCGTCAGGACCCTGGTTGTCGATGCGGATGCGGAAAGCCACGCGCGAGGCGTCGGTGCGGCCCTGGCAGGTGACCCGTATCCGCTCGGCCGGATGTTCGAAAACGAGCGTGAAGCCGGCCCGCGTGACTTCGCTCCGGGCGACTTTCGCTCCTTTTGCCGTGATGTCCCGCGGCGCGGCGCCGGGACGCGACAAAGTAATGCGGTACAGGCCGGCCTTCGCCGTCGTCGCGGCGAACTGGAGACCGTTCGGGGAGGAGCGCAGGATCGAGATACCATAGCCCGCGGCTGGGTCGAGGGTGAGTTCAATTCCCTTTGATGACAGCGTTTGGGCCCCGGCCGTACCCACAATGAAACCGAGGAGGACCAGTGTGCGCATAAAAAGGAACGGCCCGGCTTGTGGGCCGGGCCGCAGACACCAGCGCAACGGGGGTTGGACCGTCAGGCTAGTAGTTAAACTTCAAGGCGAACTGCGTATTGCGCGGGCCATTCGCCTGGCTGGTGACCTTGCCAAAGTTGGTCGGGTTGCCGAGATCCGTGGAAGGACCGCCGAACAGCACCCGGTTGAAGGCGTTGTACATCTCGAAGCGGAACTCTACGTTCATGGTTTCCTTGATGTAGGTCCGTTTCATGATTCCCAGATTCTCGTTGAATTCCGGGAACGAGCGCGCATTTGGAAGCACGAAGGCCGAGGTTCCGAACTTGCCGGGCTGCGGAATCTTGAACGCGTTGATGTTCATCAGCACGTCCCTGGCGGGGTCGAAGCTGCCCTTCTTGTCGTTAAACACGGGAGCCTGGCCCAGTACCGCATCGGGTGTGTTGAAACTGTTGAACAAGGGTAGAGTGTTGGGCGCGCCGATCTGGATCGGGACCGAAGTCTGGTAGCTGAAGATGCCGTTGATCTGCCAGCCCTGGAAGATCTTGCCCGGGAAGCCCCGGAAATTCAGGAAGGGCTTGCCGGGGCCGATCGGCAACTCATAGTTGAACGCCGCAACCAGGCGCTGGGGTACGTCAAACACCGACAGGGCCTTCTCGAGGCTGCGGTTGTAATGGTCGCGCGCGCCGGGGGAAAAGAACGAACCCATGGTCGAGGAGGCATCGGTGATGGTCTTGCCCCAGGTATAGGAGGTCAGCAGGAACAAACCTTTGCTGAACTGGCGTTCCAACTTGACCTGTAAGGAGTTGTAGGTCATGTTGCCCACATTGGCGCTGTTTTGCATGCCAATGCCCCGATACTGCGGGTAGGGGCGCAGAGCCTGGTTCAAGGTGCCTACGAAACCACTCCATGGCTTCTTGAACCCGGCGGCCACGACGGCCGGGTCGTTGATGTCCTTCAAGAGCAGGTCGCCCAGACTCAGGTATCTCGGATCCACCTGATTGATGTTGTAAGCCCCGGTGTTCAGCCGTGTGCTTTTCGCTCCCACATAGGCAACATCCAGCAACAGGCCGGAATGGAGTTGCCACTGCGTGCCGAAATTCCAGTCCTGCCGCGTCATGGGGATGATGGCCTTATCGCCCCACATGGAGGCACCGCTGTTAATATTCAGCCCGGGGTCAATGAATGGCGGACGGTCGAAGTTCTGGGGGAAGCCGTTATCCCAGATGTAGGCGGGATTCAGGCCCTGATCGGTGCTGGCGAAGCTTGCCGTGCCGGAAAAACCCGCCGTAGCCGTCGTGACATTGCCGCCGCCCAGACCGCCGTTCGGGTTGTAGCTGACGCCGTAGGCGGTGCGCACCACCACCCGCTCGTTCACCTTCCACGCCACGCCAATCCGCGGGCCGAGCGCCTTCTTGTATACTCCCGACAGCGTGGTCAAGGTTCTCGTCCCCGTGCCGTACTTGCCGGCGAAGACGTAAGCGCCCAACAGGCCGCCCGCTTTCGGATTCGGTTTGGACGGATCCATGATGGACATACGGTCCGCCACTTCCGTCATCGGTGTGTAGAAGTCCCAGCGCAAGCCGAGATTCACGGTGATGCGCGGGGTGAGCTTGAAGTCGTCCTGCGCATAACCGGCCGCGTAGGTCCAGCGGGCGCCGGCCACCACGTCATTGACGTACATGCCGCTGCTGTCCACCTGCCCGAGCAGGAAGCTCGCATAGGCCATGCCGGTCGTGCTCCGCAGCGCCGCCGACGGAAACGCCGTTTCATTGCGGCTGAAGTTGTAGGACGGTGGGCGGCTGGGGTAGATGCCCTGGTGCTGGAGCTTCCGGAAGTCCACGCCGAACTTCAGGTTGTGCTTTCCCTTCGTCCAGGAGATGCTGTCGGCGTACATGAACGTATTGGAAATGGGCTCGATCCGATCCTGGTTCTGGGCCAGGGCGGTGAAAGGCGCCCAACTGATGACCGGAAAACCCGGGTTGGTGCCCTTGATACCGACCTTCTCCGAGTAATTGATTTCGGTTTCCGGCGCGACCAGGAGCTGGTGCTGGCGGTTGAAGCCGGCGCGGAAGCTGTTGAGCAGAGTCGGGCTGATCGTCCAGTCGTAGGACGCGCGGGCGGTCTTTTGGAACATGTTGCCGTCGCGGGAACTCTGCACGGGGTGTGGCAGAGCAGCGTACGGACCGTTGTCCTTGTTGTACCCCGCGTTCCAGGTGCCGCTCACCCGGTGGCTCTGGGTAATGTAATGGTCAATCTTGATGGTGTAGTTGTAATTGTCGTTACGGGTATTTCCCGTTGCCGGATAGTTGTTTTGCACCGCCTGGGTCGCGGAGCGGGGAACGTAGGTCAGGATGTTCTTGGAAACCTGGCTCATCCGGCCCTGGGGGATGAGGTTGCCCGCGAAGGGGTCGCGGATGTACCCGCCCTGGCCATCCGGACGGGTGCTGGCGGGGTCGTAGACCGGGATGAGGCTGCCGTCCGGGTTCCTCCAGCCGGAAAGATCACCGCCGCGCATGGCGTCGTTGGGGACGGAAGCGACGGAATTCTGCGGGCCCCCGCGATTCTTGTACCAGTTGATGTTGTTGAAAAAGAACGTCTTGTTCTTGCCGCTGTACACTTTCGGGATGTAGACCGGACCCCCGATCGAGTACCCGAACTCGTTCTCGCGGTGAATCGAGCGGCTGGCATTGAAGAAGCCACGGGCATCCAGTTTATCGTTCTTGATGAACTCGTAGAAATTGCCGTGGAGTTCGTTGGTTCCCGACTTGACCACGAAACGTTCCACTCCGCCCCCAGTGTTTCCGAATTCCGCCGGGTAGTTACTCGTCATCACCGACATTTCCTGGAGAGCGTCAGGAGGGAAGGTCAGCGTGCGGGGGTCGCCCTGAATTTCGGAAATCACTGTGCTCATGCCATCGATCTGCATCTCCTTCGACAACGTCTGGCTGCCGTTGATATGCGCATCGAAGGTGTTGCCGGAAGTGCCGGGTGAGAGGAACAGGAAATTCTCAGCCGCGCGTCCGCCGCCCGCGTTCAGAGGCAGATCGGAAAAACTTTTCGGGCTGACGGCGATGGAAACCTCGCTCGACTCGCTCTTCAACTGGGGGGCCATCGCGGCGACAGTGACGCTTTCCGAGACTGCGCCGACATCCAGTTTCAGATCCAGGCCGACGATGGCCGAAACGCTGACCACCACGTTCTCCCGGACCAGCTTCCGGAACCCCTCCTTTTCCACCGAGACGGTGTACGTCCCGGGCGGCAATTGAGGGATGTTGTAGTTGCCCGCTTCGGTCGAAACGGTGGGCGTTTGCACGCCGGTTCCGACATTGGTTGCGACCACTTTGGCGCCGGGAATCACGGCTCCCGTCGAGTCTTGAATCGTGCCGCGAATGCTACCGCGTTCTGACTGTGCGAATACCGCCGCCGCACAGATCGCCAGAACGCCAACCACGTGTCTCAGGGTCTTCCACATGTGAACCTCGTTCTCCTGCGAATCAAACAGTGCCGGCATTGAAACCGGACACGACCCACCTTGCCGCCACGGCAAGGCGCCACTCGCACCAACTGCACACAGAACTGCACTCCTGCTGTGCCCAGCATGATAGTCCACCCAGGAGCATGGGGCAAGAAGAATCTGGAGGTTCGCCACTCGTTTCACTATATGAAACAGCAGGCCGTGGCCTGAAGCCCGCGTAACACAATGAAAAGGAATATATTTAATCCGCTACAAGGCGGCTGCCAGACGTTCCTCAACTGACCCGCCAACCGAATCTCAGTTTTTCATTGCGAAACATTTGAGGTCGCGATTTTTGCCACGGCGGGCAGGTGTGATAGGATCCTAGCCGGAGTCGTTTTCCGCTCCTCAGCGCCGGGTTTTGCATGAGAGTCCCAGACCAGAGCCGGTACATTGTGAAGTCGCTGGTGCAT
>Ga0272446_1001110_pt1 | contig 40210 bp, 32 predicted proteins | sample YNPCB0061_FD_194587 | JGI IMG/M metagenome (GOLD analysis project Ga0272446, IMG submission 194587) | Hot spring microbial mat communities from Yellowstone National Park, WY, United States - YNP-CB-006-1 | ecosystem: Environmental > Aquatic > Thermal springs > Hot (42-90C) > Sediment | place...
AAAATGACGCAACACGTATATAATATAATGGCTGGTGGCAGGTTACGCATGACTCCTCCCTTCCTGGTCGTTGGGTTTGAGTCAAGCGTACCCTGCTTTCTTCTGATTGTCTACCAAATGGACAAAGTCGAGTTTATGTCGGGTGCAAAGTTATTCTTCGCTCCCGGTCGCGTGGATAAAGGGCATGCCCAATCGTCTTCTGGAATTTTCGCCCTCCACTGCTAATCTAGGGTAACATCATGGCCGACAACCGTGCGCCGCTTATCCGATGATGGACACGAGCCAAGGTGGTGCAACCATGAAAACCCACAAACTACTGGATAGCTATCGCCATCGCACCGACTTCCCTGTGATCGCCCAGGCGGCGGCGCGCTGGGCCAAAGCTAACCCGCACGCCACGCCCGCCGAGTTGCTGGCCTGGGTCGAGAGCAACTTTGGGGGTGAACCGTGGCTGGCGCTGGCTGACACGCCCGCCCCCTTTGCCATGTTTGGCGAGCCGGGCGTGCACATCCCGTACAGCGCCGTCGAGCAGATGCAGACTGTCATGCGGCTGCCGGTCGCCAAACGCGGCGCTTTGATGCCGGATGCTCATCTGGGCTACGCCATGCCGATCGGCGGCGTCGTCAGCCTGGAGGAGGCGATCTCGCCTTCCTTCGTGGGCTACGACATCTCCTGCATGATGCAGCTCTCGCTCTTTGACCTGACGCCTGCGGAGTTTATGAAGCATCGGCGGAAATTCGCCGCCGCGCTGCGCAGCCAGACCTCTTTTGGGCTGGGCGCCGGTTTCAAAGCGGGGCAACGTCAACATGCCGTGATGGACGACCCGCGCTGGACGGAGACGCGGCTACTGCGCGAACTGAAGCCGCTGGCTGCCCAACAGCTTGGTTCGTCAGGCGGTGGCAACCACTTCGCCGATCTGGTGCTGGTGGAGTTCGTGCGCGATCACGAGATGTATCGCGCTGGCGAGCAGGCGGTTGGGCTGTTGACGCACAGCGGCAGTCGTGGCGCCGGGCACAAGACCGCCACGCGTTATGTGGAGCTGGCAGCCCAGTATACGCGCCAGATTGCTCGCCACATTCCCAGCGGCTACGAGTGGCTGCCGCTCGACAGCGAGCTGGGCCAGGAGTACCTGGCGGCGATGCAGTTGATGGGCGCCTACGCCCGCGCCAATCACGACCTGATCCATGATCATTTCGTGGCTGCCGCAGGCATCGGGCAGCGCTACCGGGTCTGGAATCGCCATAACTATGCCTGGGTGGAGGCGGAGGGCGTCATCCACCGCAAGGGCGCCACCCCTGCCGCGTTGGGGACGATCGGGCTGATTCCAGGATCAAGCGGAACAGCTTCGTACCTGGTGCGTGGGTTGGGCAATGCGGAGAGCCTGGAGTCATCGTCGCATGGCGCCGGGCGCTGGTTTTCGCGTAGCGAGGCCAAACGCCGCCACGACGAAGATGCCTTCCTCAAACACATGGCTGCACTCGACATTCTCCACTTTGGCCTGGAGCCGGACGAAACCTTCCTGGCTTACAAGGACATCGAGATGGTCATTGGCTTGCAAGAGGGCGTCCTGGTCGAAGTGATCGCCAAAATGACGCCGAAAGTCGTGATCATGGGCGGCAAAAGCGACGATGGCGACTGACGGATGGCGAGTGGTGGGTGACGAATCACCCGCCACTCGCTCACTTCTGGCGCCACACATCCGGCGTTGAACACGCCAACGTTGATGTTGACAGCAAATGCATGTGGCCGGCAGACTCACTTCGCCAGCGCCACAAATGCCAGCTCCAACCGCACATCTTCGCTGACATCGGCGACGCCTGGTGCGCTCGGGATTTGCAGATCGAAGGTGGAGCGTTGCACTGTTGCCTGCGCCAGTCCGCTGATCTGCGTCGCACTGTCGGCGGTCAACGTCACGGCAAAGCTCACCGGCGCCACCTGGTCGCGAATCTGCAGGTCACCCATGATCTCGAAGTTGAAGCTGTCACCCGGCTGCACCGCCGCCGGCAAGCCGCTGATGGTGGTCGGCGTAAACGTGATGAACTGATACCTGTCATCAGCCGACTGCAGGATGAAGCGACGAATCGCACGGTCGCGCAGGTTACGGTCGGTCTTGAGTTCGCGGGCGTTGATCTGGATCGGGCTGACCTGCGTGTTGGCTGGCGTGTTCAGGTCGATGGTGATGGTTCCGGTAATCTGGTTGGTTGCGCCCTTCACTTCTGTGGGGAAGCCCAGCAGCACTTCGTTGATGAAGAAGCGCGCTTCAGATTGGGCGGCGTCAAGCACGAAAGTGCGCACGTCAGCGGCGGCGGATGTACTTTGCACATTTTCTGGCGCTGGCGTGGCGGTGAGCGGGACAGACGTGGCGGTAGGCGGCGCGACGGTCGGTGCAGGCGTTTCGCCGCCGCCACACGCAGTCAGCACCGCTGCCAGCACCGCCGCCAGGATGACCAACACAATTCCGATTTTGAGACGATGAGTCATGGCGCTTCCATTCTTGAATCAGTTCGCAAGTGACAGGCGCGCCTGTCACTTGCATCAACACTGCAACGATGTCGTCCTGCGGCTACTCGGAGGCAACCGGGGGCAGGCTCTTGAGATATTGCGCAATCGCCAGCGCGTCGGCTTCGGTCAGACGGCTGGTGCCGTTCTCGATGATCATCTTCATGGGACCCTCGACCGGCGTGCCATCGTCATAGATGCCGGTCAACAGGAAGCTGGCAATCTGCTCCTCGCTCAGGACGCTGATGTTCGAGGATTCGTGCGGCGTCAGGTTGGGTGCGATCGTATCTTGCAGGGGGGCGCCTGCCAGGAAGCGCGTCATGTCGGGCGCGCCGCCTTCGCCGCGCGGGGTGTGGCAGCGCCCGCAATTGGCAACGGCGACGATATAGGCGCCCCGTTCTACGCCTTCCGTCGGCGCGACTGCGGGCGGCGCGTTGAGCGGCTTGAAAGGAGCAGGCGGCGCCGTCAACTGACTGGCCGGCACTGCGTTGACAACGGGAGGCAGCTGCTTCAGCGCCGCCGCCAGGTCATAGACATCCTGGTCGGAGAGATTGCTGTACGCCATATATGGCATAATCGGATGAATCTGGCTGCCGTCGGGACGCACGCCCAGGCGCAACGCGTTGACGATGTCCGTTTCGCTCCAGTTGCCGATGCCGGTTTTGGGGTCCGATGTGATATTCGGCGCGTAGATCACGCCAAATGGCCCCTCGAATTTATTGCCGCCAGCCGGTGCGCCCAGGTCGCGGTTGAAGTGACAACCACAGCCTGTTGTGATCGCAAAGATATAGCCGCCGCGTGCCGGGTCGCCGACCATGGCGATCTCTTCGGCTGGCGCGGCTGTGGCCTCCTCGGCTGGCGCGGCTGTGGCCTCCTCGGCTGGCGCGGCTGTGGCCTCCTCAGCTGGCGCCTCGGTGGCAACTTCGGTGGCAACTTCGGTGGCAACTTCGGTGGCAACTTCGGTGGCAACTTCGGTGGCAACTTCGGTGGCAACTTCGGTGGCAGCAGTTTCTCTTGCTGGCGCAGCGATGGGTGCGCAGGCGACCAGCACAATCGCCAGCGCCACCAGGGCGGTCAGGACAATTGTCACCTGCCAGGCTGCACTATGCCAATGGCGCGCCTGTTTCTCGATCGAGTGCATCTTCTCCTCCTTGTGTTAGTCTGATTCTGCTCCGTTGTGCATCGGTTGTCCCGTCGGGCGTCGATTTCCCGATGCTTATGGATAACGCAGCAAGTTTGTGAGTCGGATTGGCGACGTAGGCAAATTTGTTGCTTCGCGTGCTTGCATCTACACTCGCGTCATGTCGTACATACGGGCGCGCGTGCTCTCGATCCTGGGCCTGCTGGTGGGGGGCGCCTTGCTTGTTTACGTGGTGAGCACCCTGTCCCCTCAGCGTGAGGACGGTCAGCTTGACCCGGTGGCGCTGTTGGGGCTGTTCTCGGGTGTCTTTCTGACCTTCAGCAGTGTTGGGGCGTTGCTGGCGCTGAGTCTGCATCGGCGTTGGCCGGCGCTGGCTGGGCGTAAGTCGCGTCACCAGCGGCAGGCTTCCTCTGCCGACCCGGCGCTGCGGCAGGGCGTTCTGGTTGGGTTGGCTACAGCCACGCTGCTGGCGCTTGCCATCCTGCGCGTGCTGGATGTCGCCGTGTTCATCGTGACACTGCTCGTCGTCGGGCTGATCGAGGCGTTTGTGCAGAGCAGGCAATAGAGCGGACAGCTGGCGTCACACGCCACACGCCATGGGTTGACACCGAGCCGTAGGTCATCGCCTCCGGCGTGACATCGGCGCCCCGTCACGTCGGAGGCGATGACCCAAGATGGCTCCCCTCGACCTGAATTACACCCGATGGGCGAGGATTAGTATTACATAAAGTTTTGCAGGAGAATTCACTGTGAGTAACAAGATTCGGGTTGTAGGGCTGGGACCCGGCCCGGCGGAGCAGATGACGCTGGCGGCGTGGCAGGCGCTGACGCAGGCAGAGGTGCTGGTGCTACGCACCGAGCATCATCCTTGTGTGGCGGAACTACTGGCGCAGCATACGCCGTCCGTGCTGCAATCCTGCGACGATCTCTATCAGCAGCACGCCAGCTTTGCAGATGTCTACACGGCGATTGTCGACCGCGTGTTGGCGCTGGCTGCTGTGCACGCCGAGGTGGTGTACGCCGTGCCCGGTCATCCCAACGTGGGCGAGATGACGACGTCACAGCTACAGCAGCGCGCCAGCGCGGCGGGCGTCGCCATCGAGGTTATCGGCGGGATGAGTTTCATCGAGCCGAGCTTTGCGGCTGTGGGCGTAGACCCGATGGACGGCGCGCAGCTCCTCGATGCCATGATCCTGGCGCGGCAGCATCATCCAATGGTCGATGTCAATCTGCCGTTGTTGCTGGCGCAGGTCTATGCGCGCTGGCTGGCGTCGGATGTGAAACTCACCTTGCTCAATGCCTATCCTGCCGGGCATCCAGTCACAATTGTGCAGGCGGCAGGGAGCGCGGCGCAGTCATTGTGCACGGTGACGCTTGCGGAGTTGGATCACAGCGACGCATTTGATCATTTGACCAGCGTCTATGTGCCGCCGTTGCCGCCACACTCCAGCTTCACCGCCCTGCAGGAGCTGGTGGCGCATCTACGCGCGCCCGAGGGTTGCCCCTGGGATCGTGAACAGACGTTGGCGTCGCTGCGCAGCGATCTGTTGGATGAATGCACCGAATTGCTGGAAGCCATCGACGCCGACGAAATCGAGGACAACCGCGCGGCCATTTGTGAGGAGCTTGGCGATGTATTGCTGTCGGCGGTAATGCTGACGCAGATTGCCACCGAGGAAGGGCGTTTCCAGATGGGTGACGTGGTGCGCGGGGTGGTGACTAAATTGATCCGCCGTCATCCGCATGTCTTTGGCGACGTGACAGTCAGTGGTGTGGATCACGTGTTGGCGAATTGGGATGCCATCAAGGCGCAGGAAAAAGCGGCGCAAGGCGTGACGCCAGGTCTGCTCGACGGTGTGCCGCCCGGATTGCCTGCGCTGGAGAAGGCGCGCAAGCTCCAGTCCAAAGCCGCCAAGGCCGGGCTGTTGGATCGCCGTGCATTGGCGGCCACGGAGCCGGCGCTGGCGGCGTTGTTGGGCGACGCCCCCAGCGCGGAACGCATCGGCGCTGTGCTCTGGCAATTGGTGGCGCTGGCGAACTTACACCAGGTCAGCGCCGAGGATGCGCTGCGCGCGTACACCGTGCGCTACCGCCAGGACGTTGCGGCGCAGCTATCGGAGCAAGCGTGAGACGGATTTGACATCGCCGCCGGGAGTCGCTACACTGCAACCTGCGCAAACGTTTGCTCGGACTCTGCAAAGGAAGGTCACTGCGTGGCGCACATCTCGATTGTCGATATTGCCCGGCTGGCGCAAGTGTCGCCATCGACTGTCTCGCGCGCGTTGCAAAACCACCCGCGCATCAGTCCTGAACGACGCGCCGAGATTCTGGCGCTGGCGGAGCAGCTCGGTTATCGTCCTAGCCAGGTAGCGCGTAGCCTGGTGACGGGTCAAACACACACGATTGGCGCAGTCGTCTCCGATGTAACCGATCCCTTTGTGGCGGAGGTGCTCAAGGGGGTGGAATCGGCGGCGCGCAGCGCTGGCTATGGCCTGCTCATCGCAATGTCGAACCGCGACCCGGCGCAAGAGATGACGGCGGCGACCGCGCTGCTCGACCATCAAGTGGATGGCTTGATCGTGATTTCCAGTCGGGCGCCGGAGCACTATCGCCAGTTGCCGCGCCAGCGCGAGAACCTGGCGGGTGGCGTGGCGCCGGTCGTGTTGTTGAACCACGGCTATAGCGAGGCAGGCGTCTACAGCGTACGCGTGGATAATGCAGGCGCCGCCAGCGCCGCCGTGACTTTACTCAGCCAGCTTGGGCATCGTCACATCGCCTTTGTCGCCGGGCCCACTGGCGGACAAAGCAGCCAGGAGCGGCTGGCTGGGTATCTGCAAGGATTGACGGCGAATCGTCTGCCGCCTCTGCCAGAGTTGATCTTGCAGGGTGCAGGGATGCTTGAGGATGGTTGGGAGGCGCTAGCGGCGCTGCAGGCGATGCGGCCGCGTCCTACAGCCGTGCTTTGTTACAATGACCTTGCAGCCATTGGGCTGCTGGCTGCCGCCGCCAGAGCTGGGGTCAATGTGCCCGATGCGCTGTCGGTGGTTGGTTTTGACAACATCTCGCTCAGCGCTTACACAATCCCCCCCTTGACGTCTGTTGAGCAACCGAAGGCAGCAATGGGGAAGGCTGCGGTCAGAACTTGCCTGCGCGCATTAGCTGGCGAACCAGCGCCGCCAATCGTAATGAGCGGTCAAATTATTCTGCGCGCCAGCACAGGCGTTTGCCGCCAGTCCGATTGCACGTGATCTTTACTCTGTCTGTGTTTGCGCAAACGTTTGCTCATTGACTCTCGCGGGAGGGAAGGGGCAGCTATCAGCCTCCACTCCTCCGTATGTTGGTGCGTGAGAACGCCGCCGTGGCGTTACGATTGATTCAAAGATAAAAGATAAAGGAGTTCATGACAGTGTCACGGAAAATTCGTGTAGCAATTGCAGGCGTAGGCAACTGCGCCAGCAGCCTGGTGCAAGGAGTCCATTACTACGCTGACGCCGATGCCGATGCACGCGTGCCTGGCTTGATGCATGTCGAGCTAGGCGGCTATCATGTCAGCGACCTGGAGTTCGTGGCAGCATTCGATGTTGATGCTGCAAAAGTCGGCAGGGATTTGAGTGAAGCGATCTTCGCCGGACAGAACAACACCTATCGCTTTGCAGATGTGCCTTGCCAGGATGTGATTGTGCAACGCGGGCCTACTCTAGATGGGATTGGCAAATATCTACGCCAGGTGATCGATGAGGCGGACGCAGCGCCTGTGGATGTCGCCGCCACGCTGCGCGCCACTGGCGCCGATGTTCTGATCAACTATCTTCCCGTCGGTAGTGAAGCTGGCGCTCGTTTCTATGCAGAACAGGCGTTGCAAGCTGGCGTGGCTTTCATCAACTGCATTCCAGTCTTCATCGCCAAAGATCCGGTCTGGAGACAACGCTTTGCGGACGCACAAGTGCCGATCATTGGCGACGACATCAAGAGCCAGGTTGGCGCCACGATCACCCATCGCGTTCTGACCCGACTCTTCGAGGATCGCGGCGTGCGCGTCGATCGCACCTATCAGCTCAACTTTGGCGGCAACACCGACTTCATGAATATGCTGGAGCGCGATCGCCTGGAGAGCAAGAAGATCTCTAAGACCAATGCTGTCACTTCTCAAATCAGTGAGCGCATCACTGATGAGTGTGTGCACGTTGGCCCCAGCGATTATGTCCCATGGTTGACCGACCGCAAGTTCTGTGAGATTCGCATCGAAGGCACAACCTTTGGCGATGTGCCATTGCTCCTGACTGCACATCTGGAAGTGTGGGATAGCCCAAACAGTGCAGGTGTGGTGATTGACGCTGTGCGGTGCGCCAAATTAGCGCTCGACCAGGGCATCGGCGGCGCGTTGCTTGGCCCGTCAAGTTACTTCATGAAAAGCCCGCCCGAACAATACACCGACGATGTATGTCGTCAAAAAGTGGAGGAATTTATAGCTGTGGCCCGGCGGCGCGCGCTGACGCCTGCATAGTGGACGTAGTTGCCTTGCGTTTGGCGGCAGGTGCGTCTCAACTTTGGGCGCCTGAAGCGTTGAAGGCGGTGGCGGGTCATCACCACCGGCGTCACACCAATGGTGATGACCCGCCACATTCTCAGCGGGCGCCGGCCGCTCTTCGCCTCAACATTCGATCACATTCACAGCCAGCCCGCCGCGTGCCGTTTCCTTGTACTTGGTCTTCATATCGGCGCCGGTGTCGCGCATCGTCTTGATTACCTTGTCGAGCGAGACATAATGTGTGCCGTCACCGCGCAATGCAATGCGCGCAGCGTTGATTGCCTTGATCGCACCCATCGCGTTGCGTTCGATGCAGGGAATCTGCACCAACCCGCCCACCGGGTCGCAGGTCAATCCCAGATTGTGCTCCATGCCAATCTCGGCGGCGTTCTCGACCTGGTCGGGCGTGCCGCCGCGCACCTCGGCCAGCCCAGCCGCCGCCATCGAGCAGGCGACGCCGACCTCGCCCTGGCAGCCGACGTCAGCGCCGGAGATGCTGGCATTCTTCTTGTACAGGGCGCCAATGGCGCCGGCGGTGAGCAGAAAGCGGATCACGCCGTCGTCGTTGGCGCCGGGGGTGAAGCGTGTGTAGTAATGCAACACTGCCGGGATGATGCCCGCCGCGCCATTGGTGGGCGCTGTCACCACGCGCCCGCCCCAGGCGTTCTCTTCGTTGACGGCGATGGCGTAGACGTTGACCCAATCCATCACGTTGAGCGGGTCCTGGAGATTGGCTTCCGGGCGGGCGACAAGCTGGCGATAGAGTTCGGCGGCGCGGCGCTTCACCTTCATGCCGCCGGGCAGGATGCCTTCCGCCGTGACGCCTCGCTGCACGCACTCCTGCATCACTGCCCAGATGCGCAACAGGCCGGCGCGTATTTCCGCCTCACTGCGCCACACCTGTTCATTCGCAAGCATGACCTGGCTGATGCTCAGCCTGTGCGTCTGGCATTGCATGAGCAACTCCGCCGCCGTGTCGAAGGGGTAGGGCAGCGCCGTGTCGTCCTCTTTGATGCGGGCGGCGCCGATGGCGCTTTCATCCACAACAAAGCCGCCGCCGACTGAGTAATAGGTGGCGGCGTCGAGAAAGGCGCCATCGGCGTTGAGCGCGGCCATCGTCATGCCGTTGGGATGGTGCGCCAGCGCAGTGCGGCGAAAGAGAATGTGCTGTTTCTCGACGAAGGTGATCGGGTGCACGCCCAACAGGTCAAGCCGTTGCGACGCACGTATGGCATCGATGCGGGCCACCGCCGTCGTCGTATCGACAGTGTCGGGCTCCTCTCCCAGCAGCCCCAACAGGATCGCTTTATCGGAGCCATGCCCCTTACCGGTGGCGCTCAGTGAGCCAAACAACTCGGTGCGCACGGCGGCGACGTTGGGCAGCAAGCCATCGCGTTGCAGCCGCAGCGCAAACATGCGGGCGGCTTTCATCGGCCCGACCGTGTGCGAACTGGAGGGGCCGATGCCAATCTTGAAGAGATCAAAGACGCTAATTGCCATAGGTGTCTGCGCTCTACCGCTTTGACTTCACAATGGGCCTCAAGAACACCGTGATCTCGCTGCGATTATGGAACAACTGGCGCGCCCCGGCGATGGTGTACACCGTGCGCAGGATCGCAAAGGTCTGATCGAGCACGGGCTGGCGGTCGTGTTCGGGCAACTTGACCGTCATCAGCGCCCAGCCATGCGGGTATAGCAGCTTTGCACAGGCCGCCATCACACGCGCCGAGTCGCGCGCATCCATGCGCATGTCGTTGACGATGATGTCGAACGCATCAGGGTCGTTCTGTAGATATTGCTCGGCTGTCATGCGGCGATGGCGCACGCCGGGGTCGCCTTGTAGTCGCGCGTCCAGGTCGCCGGGATCGATTGCCGTGACATATTGCCCTGCGCGCCGCAGGACGCGCGTCCATCCGCCAGGCGCTGCACCCAGATCGAGCGCCACACCGTGCGCGGGCAGCTCGATGCCAAACACTTCGATCGCTTCCAGCAACTTGAATTCGGCGCGGCTGATCTGTCCTTCTTCCCGCGCAAAGCGGCGCATTCCCCCCGCCCAGTTCGACAGATTGTCCGCCGCCAGCGAGACGCCAGCCAGCGCCGCCTGGCGTTTGCCTTTGCCCACTGCGCCACCGACGATCAACGGCGCATCGGGCTGCCAGCGCTGCAGCACAGCGCACACCACCGAGACAACCTGCCCCGGCGCTCGCACGTCGAGCGATGGGCCGGCTTCCGTTGTCAATGCCGCTGCCAGCGCTGTGTTGATGTCGAACGGTTTGTAGGGCGCGTCCATCAGCATCCGCGTTTGCACCGAAAAACTCATTTCCGTGCGCAAAGCTGGCAGCTTGCCTGGCAACATTCGCGCCAGGTAGGTCGGATCGCCGGCGTGACCACCCAATGGCGCTACGGCATGCACCGGCGCAATGTGGCGCACGAAGATCGGCGGCGTGCGTCGCCAGTGCGCCGCCAGCGTGGCGAAGGGCAGCCCGGCGTCAGCCAGCAGCACACCATCCGCCAGCGCCTCCAAAATGTGGGCGGTGGGTGCAGCGGCGCGCAATTCCGCTGTCGCCTGTTCGACGGAACCATCGTCACACGTGAGAATGAAGATTGCATCCTGGCTCATGCGGCGGTGTGTCCTTGCTGCGCGCTCAGGGCGGTGCGCAACCGTGCAGCCATCTCCAGGGCGCGTTCAGCAGCGTCGCCGACATGCTCGCGCGCATCCAGCAGCGCCGGCACTGCGGCGGCAGGCACGAACTGCGTGATCTGCGGGTCAGCAGCCAGCAGCTCAGCGAGTGGGTTCGGCTGGCCTGCCTGCAGCGCCGCCCACGCCGTCAAGCTGTGAGTGCGGATGACCTCGTGCAGCGCCTGACGGTCGCCGCCAGCCTGCACCGCCGCCATCAACACGCGCTCGGTGGCGGCAAAGACGCCGTAATCACGCAGGTTGCGCGCAATCGGCCCTGGCCAGAAGTGCATCTCCGCCACGAGGCGCTGCGATCGCCGCAGCACTTCATCGGTCAGCAGGAAGGCTTCGGGCAGCAGCAGTCGGCGATTGGCTGAATCGTCGAGGGTGCGCTCCAACAGGCTCAGCGCGGCGTTGTCCCACGCCACGCGCGGCAGCACCGCCACCAGCCGCGTCAGGCTGTCGATGTTTTCCGCCGTGATCGGGTTGCGCTTGAAGGGCATGGCGCTCGAGCCGACCTGTCTGGCGCCAAAGGGTTCGCTCCACTCGCCAAAGGGGGGGCTTTGCAGCACGCGCAAGTCAAAGGCGAATTTGTGCAGGCTGGCGCAGACCCCTGCCAGCGCATTGAGCACCAGCCAATCCTGTTTGCGTGGATAGGTCTGCGTGGCAACAGGAAATGCCTGCAACCCCAGCGTTGCCATCACATGATCTTCCAGTTGACGTGCACTCCAGCCGCTGCCTGCCAGCAACTGCGCGTAGCTGGCGCTGGCGCCGACGGCGCCCTTTAGCCCCTTGCCGCGCACGCCAGCGCGCACCCGGCGCAACTCCTCCAGGTCGCCGAGCAAGTCCTGGCCGTACTGCGCCAACCGATAGCCGATCGTGGTTGGCTCGGCGGGTTGGATGTGGGTGAAGGCGATGGTGACGGTGTGCGCCTCGGCCTCGATGCGGCCCGCCAGCGTCTTCAGCAAAGCGGCGAGCTGGTCGATCACCAGGTCGAGTGCGTCGCGCAGACGGAGGGCGTCGACATTGTCAAGGATATCCATCGAAGTTGCACCCAGATGGATGATTGCGCCGCCAACGGGGCACTGCTCAGCGTAGGTCTTGATCTCAGCCATCAGGTCGTGGCGGATTTCTTGCTCGATGGCTTCAGCGCGGGCAATGTCGATGTCGTCCTGATGGGCGCGCAGATCGGCGACCTGGGCAGCGCTGACCAGCCCCGCCGCGTGCTGCGCCTCGGCCAGCGCAACCCACACGCGGCGCAGCAGCCGACGCTTATGCGCCTCGCTCCACAGTCGGCGCATGGCGTCGCCGCCGTAGCGCCAGGTGAGGGGGGAAAGATAGGTCTCGTGATCGAACATTCGGTTGCCTCGCGTGTGGGGGGAAGATTAAGAGATTGAGAGAATAGGAGGTTAGGAGATTGGGAGATTAGAGACTGGAGATTAGAGACTGGAGATTTTGACGTACTCGTACTCGCGAATGTCCGATCTCCAATCTCTCAATCTCTCGATCTCTCAATCTCTCGATCTCTCAATCTCCTAATCTCTTTCTACCAGAACCCATCATCCTGGTTGTAGCCAAATTCTTCGCAAATGGCGGCGACGACTTCAACAACCTGGTCATGCAGCACGCCGTTGGTGGCGATCAGGCCGTTGTGGGCGCGCACGTCGCGCTTGTTGTAGCGCAGCGGGTTGCCCCAACAGTCAGTGATGCGCCCGCCGGCTGCCTCGAGCAACGCCTGCGGCGCGCACAAGTCCCACTCCTTGCAGCCGGGGCTGGGGTGGATGTAGAGGTCAGCCAACTGCCGCGTGATCAGGCCCACCTTCAGCCCAACGCTGCCTGAGACGCGTTCGCGCGTGATGTTGAGTTGGGCGCGGATGCGGTCGACGATCTGCTGGCGGTGGCTGCGGCTGCTGACCATCGTCATGTTTCTGATCTCCGCCAGATCGCTGACGGTCAGCTCCACGCGCTCGCCGTCTTCGTAGAGATAAGCCCCCTGACCGACGGCGCCAACGTACAGCAGACCGGTGGCTGGCTGCTGCACCACACCCATCACTGGCCGCCCCTCGATTGCCAGCCCGATCATAATGGAGAACTCGCCGTTGCGGGCGATGAACTCCTTCGTCCCATCCAGCGGATCGATGATCCAGACGCGCGCGTGCTTGAGGCGCGCCAGGTCATCCTTGGATTCCTCCGATAGAATGCCGTCATCTGGAAAACGGGCGCGAATGCGGTTGACGATGTGCTGGTTGGCGCTGCGGTCGGCCTCGGTGACAGGTTCGTCGCCGGGCTTGTAGCGCACCTCCGACGAGCCGATGTAGAAGGTGTTGACGATTGTCGCCGCCTCGCGTGCCAGCCTGGCGACGAACTCCAATTCCTGGGTCAAGTCAAGTGTAGTAAGCTGCTGTTCAACCATGAGAATGTCATTCTATGCGCTTGGTCATCTGATTCGGTGCGATACTGTACCTAAAACGCGCGGCTTGTGCAAAGTTGCAGGCGGATAGAATGCACAGAGTCGGCGCAGCGCAGGTCACTGTCTGTCTGCGGCGCAGCGCACCCCCAGCCAGTTGGTGGATGTGCGCGGTGCGGTTGGGAGCGACGCCGCTGTGCGCAGCTTCTCCGCTGTGTCTACAAAGGCGCCGCCCTTAACCAGATAGAGCGTGGCGCCATCCTGCGCAACTGCTGTCGCCGTCCACTCGGCCACATTGCCGGCCATGTCGCTGGCGCCCAGCGCGCTGTCGCCGGCGGGGCGAAAAGAGCCAACCTGCACTGTGTCGCCGATGCCGAGCACCGCACTGTTGGCGCGCTGCACCGCAAACTCGTCACCCCAGGGATAGCGATACATGCGGTTCGTGGCGGGAGCAAAAGCGGCGGCCACTTCCCACTCTGCGGCGGTCGGCAGGCGTTTGCCCATGAAGCGGCAGAAGCGCGCTGCACTGTCGTAATCGAGATTGATCATCGGAAAGCGAGAGAACGCCGGGTCGAGCAGGTAGCCGGGGCGCGTGGCGCTGGCGGTGGTGGCCGGCCACGCGCAGGCGCCGCGCTCATAACAGCGCCGGTAGTCGGCAACCGTCGCCTCGAAGCGGTCGATGCGGAACGCGGCCAGTTCGACCACCTCCGCTGCGCCGTCCGGTTGCAGGGTGACAGCGTAGCTGCCTGCCGGCGCATCGATCATAGCGTCACTTTGGGCGCGCTGCCACCAGACAACGGCGGCGGCCACCACGGCGAGGGTCGCTGCCATGCTCATTAACCACAGCCAGTTGCGACGCCGCTGACGGGCGACCTCGCCCTCGATCCAGCCTGGCGTCAACGGTGGCGTCGGCTCCACTCCGACGTCTGGCGCTGCCAGCGGCGCCGGGGCGTGCAACGCCGCCAGCGCGGCCTTTGCCTGGCGGCGACGCGTCGGATCGGTGGTCGCAACGGTGCGCAATCGCTCGCTCAGGAGGGCTGCCCACGCTGCGCTCTGGGCGTCGCTCTGGTGCAGCCGCGCCAGGTCGCCAGGAGAAAGCGGCGGCGTAGCCTGGAAAAGTGCATCCTCCAGCACGACGGCGGTGCGTTCCGGGTCATTTTGGTGGCGCAGCGCTGTCAACATGCCGCGTCGTCGCGCCAACGCTGCACGCAGCAACAGTGTGCGCTGGCTCTCGTCCAGCTCGTGACCGGCTTCCAACACCAGCAGCCCCTCGCGCAGCAGTTCGTCTGCTGGCAGCACGCCGCGCCGCCACCATTCGTCCAGCGCCACATCGAGCGCACGCCGCACTCGCTGCGTGCGTGCATCGCTGGTCGCTGGCGTCGGCGTCGCAGCAGGACGACTCCCTGGCCGTCGGTAGGCTGCGGTTTCGTCGTCATACTCCCAGGCAATATCGGCGGTGACGCTGGCTGGTGGCGTCGGGTCGATCGGCTTCTCCTTGCGAAATGACATGCGCATCATTGTATGCAGTGCAGGGAAAAGTGCAAACACCGGGCAGCGAGGCGCGGCGGCCGGAATTGGTGTACACTTCGATTCCAGGCTAGAATCAAACTACAGATCAATCCTTGCCAGACCCATGGGGTGAATCGTGAGTCAAAAAGAACTCGGCTACGTGGAATTGGAGTGGACCTGTCCCGTCTGCAAGACGCGCAACCCCGGTACGCAGAATACGTGCAGCGGGTGCGGCGCCGCGCAGCCACAGCAAGTGCAGTTCGAGGCGCCGGTGGCGGCTGCGCTGGCTGAAGATCAGGCCAAGATCGAACGCGCCAAAGCTGGCCCAGACAAACACTGTGCGTTCTGCGGCGCGCGCAACCCATCCACCGCCACGACATGCAACCAATGTGGCGCTGACCTGACCGAGGGCAAGGCGCGGGAAAGTGGCAGGGTTGTCGGCGCGTATGTCGCCGACACGGGTGCAGTGGTGAAGTGCGCTGCATGTGGGATGGACAACCCAGCGACAGCGCGCCAGTGTGTCCGGTGTGGGGCGCCGTTGGGCAAGGAGCCTGTCGCCCCCGTTGCGGCGCCAGCGCCCGCGCGCGGCATGGGACGAGGCGTGCTCATCTTTGCCGTCATTGGCGTCGTCATCGTGCTGGCGTTGGGCTGGCTGGTCTTTGCCATGTTCAAGACGAACGAGACGGTCGCCACCGCCGTCGATGCGCGTTGGGAGCGTACAATCGCGATCATGGGGCAGGCGCCGGTGCGGGTCAGCGCCTGGCGTGACCAGGCGCCCGCCAATGCCGCCGATCTGAGCTGTCGTTCTGAGGTGCGTTCGACCAGCGACTCACCCCAGCCAGGCGCACGCGAAGTCTGCGGCACGCCCTACACGCTCGACACGGGCACAGGCATGGGCAAAGTCGTGCAAGATTGCGTCTACGAAATCTACGACGACTACTGCACCTATACGACGCTGCAGTGGGGCGTCGTCAACACCGTTGTCCAGCGGGGTAGTGGTCTGGCGGCGACCTGGCCCAGCGCCAATCTGCGCGCCGGCGAGGAGCTGGGCCAGCGCAGCGAAAAGTATGTCTGTGTTGTCACGGCAAATGATCGTGAGTACACCTTCGAGCTGCGCAGCATGGCGGAGTTCGAGCAGTGTCAGCCCGGCAGCAAGTGGAAGCTCACAGTTAACTCACTTGGGAGCGTGGTCTCAGCCGCGCCCGCCCGCTGAGAGATTGTCTGCCAGGCCGCAACCTGGTGCGCCTGGGCTGAAGCAGACGAATGGCGCTCGTGTTGCGTGCTCCGTGTTGCGTGCTCCGTGTTGCGTGCTCCGTGTTGCTTGTTGCGTCTCGTAAGGCGTAACAGCAACCGGCCTCTTGTTTGCGTTCACGCGCCTCTGTCTACGGCGTGACCGGCTCGCCACCGTTGATGTATGCGTACAGACGTGGCGTCGGCGCTCCTGCAGCAGAACGGCTGGCCTGGAATGGCGCTGACCCGCCGACGCCGCCCCGTTTGCGCCCCTGCCGCTGCACATCCACAATCGGATACAGATACCACAGATCACGCGGTGATTTCAGGACAATCAGTCAGGGCAACCTTACAAGAAAGAATACACCATTTGCCAGATGACTCTATCACCCTACGCAGACTATACTGTGGGCGGATGGGTAATGGGTTCAGGGTTTACATGTAGGTTTTCTCCTTCTCTCTGTGTGTGTAGAGGCGCCGGTGCGTTCCCGGCGCCTCTACGTTTTTTTTTGCCGTCGGCCTCCCCGAGCCGACGCAGGCTACTCCCTCACATTGGGGCGCGCCCCGCTGCGGATGGTGTGCCTGTCCATCAGCTCCTTGATCCGCGCAATGGCGTCATCGGTTTCCTTGTGCAGATCGTCGAGATAGGCGTCAGGATTCTGCGCCTGTGTCAGCGCTGTCCAGTAGCTGTTGTAGATGATCCCCAGCCACGTGATGAACTGTAAATTCTCCTCCAGCGCCTGAAGAGGGCGGCCAATGAAGTAGCCGAGGAAAGCGGTTACGCTCAACCCGCCAAAGATGAGCGTTGTGACGACGTTGTGCTGCATCAACGCCACGACAGCGGCGACGACAAAGGCGGTCACGCCGACGCCGAAGAGGATGCGATACATCCACACCGTCGACCAGTAAGGGTTCATGAAGGCTTCGAGGATGCGACGGAACATTGTCTCGTTATTGCGGAAGCCGTGCTCGATGTGTTCGCGCCACGCTTTGTAGAGCTGCGGGTCGGCTTCCGCCAACGGTGCGCCGGGTCTGGGCGAGGTTGGCTGCGGCGCTGCGGCAGGACCCGGCGGCGCTTCTCCCACACCCGCAGGCAGCGCCGGGCGGATACTGGCAAAGGCGGCGGCGTATTCGCGCATTTTGCCAGCGTAGAAGTCGGGCTGGCCGGGGCCGTTGTAGACCACAGCAAAGCGCCGATACTCTTTGTTGCGGATGGCTTCGACCAGGTTGTTCACCTCCATGAAGCGGAAGAGCGCCCGTAGTTGCGCGCCTGCGTCGTGCGCAAAGGCGGCGAACATCGCTTCGGGCGAGAGATAGCCGACCGCCGCGTAGTTGAAGCCCATGATCTGCGCTGCGCCCATGCTGATCGACTGGAGGGCGGCGCGTTCATCGAATTGGCGGGCAAAGTCGAAGACCTGCCACTCGGCTGCGTTCTCGCCGGTGTGACAGGGCAACCAGGGGCCGTCGGGCTGCTCACGCCAGTAATGCTCTTTCCAGCTTTCCACGGCGCTGAAACGGAAATGGCGGTTGAACACGTCCGGGTTGGTTTTGCCCCAGAAGCGCCAGAAAAGCTGGTTCTCGAAGCGGATGACCATGCGCCCATCGGCGCCAAAGGGCTGGCCTGCCGACTCGGTGATGAGCACGCCGACGGCATCCGCAGGATCGATGTTCAGCCTGGCGCACTCATCGAGGATCAGCCCGCCGTAGCGATTCCAGAAGCGCGCAGCGGTGCGCCCTGCAAAGTCGACAATCGCTTCGGCGTCGATCAGTTGATCGGCTGGCGGGGGGGAGTCGACAGTCGCGTCGCCAACGCTGGTGGGCGGTGCGTAGACGATCGTCCAGACCGGCTCACCAAAGTGAACGCCAGCCGGGTTCGCCAGTCGCCAGTCGCTGCGCAGTTCGCCAGAAGATGCGTGGGTGACGAATTCGACGGTAAGCGTCGCTTCGGCGCCGGGCGGGGTGACGGGCACAGGCACGGCCTCGGGTGCGCCCAGGCGGTCGTTGGCGATGTGCACCAGCCGATAGCCGTCGCCCCAGGTGGTGTCGCCGGTGTTGCGCATCACCCACTGTTTGACAAAGCGTTCGCCGGGCTTGAGCACAGCGCCGTCCTGAATCGGGTCGGCGTCGCGCACGTAGCGGGCGTCGTCCACGCCCGCCGGGCTGGGGTCGCTTTGCGTGCGCTGAAAGGTGACCAGAAACGAGTGATGAAAGCGCGTGTTGCCGTCCTGACCGTCGCTGGTCTTTTCGTTGGCTTCATGGTCAGTGTGCAGATTGACGACGCGCGCCGACGGCAATCCATCGCCTTCGATCCAGACGCTGATGTGCTGCCCCTTGTTGACGTCGATGTCGGCGTGACCGATGTCGCCGTCGCCCTTGTCGAGCGGACGCGGCGGGGCGCTCTCGTCGGGGCGACGGCCCTCCCAGGTGTAGGCGACGCGCAGGGACGGGTTGCGATCGCGCTGCCCGTTAGCATCGAGCACGCGCACAAAGATATTGTGCTTGCCGCGATTCTCGTCTGCGCTCAGGTGGCGCACGTTGACGACCTGCCAGAAGGGACTGTTGCCCGGCGCGTTGGCTGGTTCCAGCCGCACGCCGTAGGCGATGGCTTCATTCACCGGGCCGCGCAGCGTGACGGCGGCGGGCGTAGGTTCCTCAGAGGAGGTGGGTTGCGGTGGAGACATTGGGTTCAAGGTCCATCTCGCCGTTCAGGCCAGCAATCAAGCCGTCAACTGTCGTCGGCGCCTGCAAGTGCAGCTTGCGCCAGGGAGCGGTCGCCTTCCAGGAGGCGCCGGTCATCTACTCGCTCTTGCCGGCGTCGCCCATCAACGCCGGGTCGGGCGCGCCCATGATGTTGTAGCCGCCATCGACGTAGAGCACCTCGCCGGTGATGCGGGTGGCGTGGTCGCTCAGCAGGAACGCGGCGGCATGACCGACATCCTCCTGATCGACATTGCCCATTGGCGCCACCTGGCCCACGTAGTTGAGGCTCTTGCGGAAGCCGCTCACGCCGGAGGCAGCCAGCGTCTTGATCGGCCCGGCGCTGATGGCGTTGACGCGAATGTTGTCCTTGCCCAGGTCCCACGCCAGGTACCGCACGGAGGCTTCGAGCGCCGCCTTCGCCACGCCCATCACGTTGTAATTTGGCGTCACCTTTTCGGCGCCAAAGTAGGTCATCGTCACCATTGCGCCGCCATCGGTCATCAGCGGGCGGGCGCGCTTCGCCAGCGCGATCAGGCTGTAGCAACTCACGTCGAGGGCGATGCGGAAGCCGTTGCGGCTGGTGTCGACGAAGCGTCCGCCCAGGTCTTCATTCGGTGCAAAGGCGATCGAATGCACCAGGAAGTCGAGTTTGTCGAAGTGTGCGGCCACCTTCTCGAACAAGGCGTCGATGGCGGCGTCATCGGTTACGTCACATTCCTCCACAAAGGTGGCGCCGATGCTTTCCGCCAGCGGCTCGACGCGCTTTTTGAGGATTTCCCCAGCGTAGCTGAAGCCCAGTTCGGCGCCTTCAGCGTGCAACGCCTGGGCGATGCCCCATGCGATTGAGTTCTTGTTGGCAACGCCAAACACCAGCCCCTTCTTCCCGCTAAAAAGCCCCATGTTTGATCTCCTCCTGTATGATTTGTTGGTTCAGGAGTGCTGCTGCTGGACCTGACCGGATTCGTGCATCAACCACCGCCTGCGGTTGTGACGCGCCGGGTTGCGCCGCATATGCACTCCATGTAGATAGCATGTATGTGCTTACGCTGATCAATAATGCACATGCTGCGTGTTCCGTCTCGTTGGGCAGCACGCAACACGTGACACGTCACCAGTAGCTTATTTGCGCCCACGTGCAATCGTGCATCGATCTATGACACTGTAACACCGCTGGCGCAGTGTGGTTGCGCCAGCTATGCAGCCGGCGTCACCCGCAGAAACTTGCGCTTGCCAGCCTGGAGCACCTGTTCGCCCGCCGCTGGCGTCAGCATCTGCTCTTTGTTGGTCACGATTTCGCCATTCAGCCGCACGCCACTTTGCTCGACCAGCCGTCGCGCCTCGCCCTTGCTCTTCACGACGCCGCCTTCCAGCAGCACATCCAGGATGTTCATGGGCGCTGTCAGTGTGAAGACGGGCGCATCGCTTGGCGCCTGCCCCTCGAACATGCGGCGGGCGTCCTCAGCAGCCTGATCGGCTGCCACATCGCCCTGAAAGATGCTGACGATCTCCCACGCCAGTTTGTGTTTGAGCTGGCGCATCTCCAGCTCCCCGGCGGCAACCTGGGCAAAGAGGGCGTCGATCGTCTCCTGATCCCAGCGCGTCACTAACTCGGCGTAGTTGCGCATCACGTTGTCGGGCAGATTCAGCACCTTCGTAAAGATGACGCCCGGCGGTTCGTCGATGCCGATGGAGTTGCCGGTGGATTTGCTCATGCGCAGCACGCCGTCGGTGCCCTCCAGGATCGGGAAGGTCAGCACCACCTGCGGGCGCATGCCATACGCTTCCATCAACTTCCGTCCGGCCATCAAGTTGAACAACTGGTCGGTGCCGCCGATCTGCACGTCGGTTTCCTGCGCAACGGCGTCGTAGCCCTGCATCAGCGCATAGAAGAACTCGTGCAGCCAGATGGCGTCGCCTTTCTCGTAGCGCTTGGCGAAGTTTTCCCGCGCCAGGAATTGCTGTACGGTGAAGTTGCTCGCCAGCCCGACGACATCGCCAAAAGTAAGCTTCTCCAGCCACTCATGGTTGTAACGGATGCGCGTCCTGGTGCGGTCAAGGACGCGAAAGGCCTGCTCGGCGTAGCTCTGCGCTTTGCTCAGCGCCTCGGCGAGCGTCTGTTGGCGGCGGGCGCTTTCCTTGTCGCTGGGGTCGCCCACCATGCCGGTGAAGGTGCCGATCAAAAAGGTGACATCGTGCCCCAGGTCCTGGAACTGGCGCAGCTTGCGCATCGAGATCGTGTGCCCCAGGTGCAGGTCGGGCGATGATGGATCGTAGCCACAATAGACGCGCAACGGGCGCCCCGTGTCGTAGCTTTCTTGCAGCCGCTGGCGCAGCTCTTTTTCCATGTTCTTGTAGGTCTGTTCGTCGCCAAAATCGACGCCGCGCATCAGAATGCGCATCTGCTCGTCGACAGGTGGGAAAGTGCTCATCGATCTCCTCCATTCCTGATGACCATCCTGGCTGCTGCATGGCGCAGGCAAACAAAAACGCGTGAGCGGTTGGCTTGCCCACGCGTTGGTGACATCATAAGAACATCACGTCAGGTGCACAGAGCACCGGCGCGGCGCAAGAGTGAGACGGGGCAGCCTGCGCCCCCTCGATACAAGTACTGTGTCGCCACCCCCGACGCCTGCACACGCGTGTCGTTCATGCATCCTATCTTACCCCAGCGCCGCTGCATTTGACAATCTCTGGCGTCGCTGGCAGATTGAACGGCGTTTGCGAACCGTTCAGTAGCCTGAAAGCAGAGGCGTTATGCTCCAACTCCCATTTACGTTCACACTCCGTCAGGCCGACGCCTGCATCGAGGGCTACACGCCGATCGTGCGCCGGCTCTCATCGCTGCAGGGCCAGTTTCTTGACCAGGCCGCGTTCGCGGCGGCGCTGGCGCAGGGTGACCCGGTGCTCTATCAAGTCTACGCCGTGGATCGCCCCGATGTGGTGGGCGAACTCTCCTCCGGTTTGACTATCCTGCATCCTGGTCGCGTCGGCGACGAGTATTACATGACCAAAGGCCACTTTCACGCCGTCTTGGAGACGGGCGAGGTCTATTATTGTCTTGGCGGGCATGGCATGATGGTCATGGAGACGCCCGAAGGCGATTGGCGCGTGGCGAAGATGACGCCCGGCGTCGTCGTCTACGTGCCGCCGCGCTGGGCGCACCGCTCGGTCAATGTGAGCAAAGACGAAGACCTGGTCTTCTTCTGGGTCTATCCGGCGCATGCCGGTCACAACTACGGCGCCATCGAACGGCAGGGCTTTCGCAAGCTGATCGTCGCGCGGGATGGCGCGCCGGCGGTCATCGACAACCCACGCTGGCTGCCACCGGAAATGCGTTGATGGCGTGAACGCCTGATTGGGCGCGCTGTAGGTCATCGCTCTTAGCGTGACGTTCCCCACAGCCACGTTTGGAGCCAGTGCACCAACAGCGGCGCCAGCAGCGAGGTCGCCAACCCGTTGAGACCCATCGCCAGCGCCGAGAACGCGCCCGCCAACTCGCTCACCTGCAGCGCACGCGCCGTGCCAATGCCGTGCGACGTCAGCCCGATCGCAAAGCCCTGCGCCGCCGGGTCGCGCACGCCCACCCACGTCAGCACTGTTGTCCCGAACATGGCGCCGAGGATGCCGGTCAGGATCACCAGCACCGCCGTCAGCGAAGGCAGCCCACCGATCTGTTCGGCAATGCCCATCGCGATCGGCGTTGTGGCGGATTTGGGCGCAATCGAGGCGATGACGTTGGCGGGCGCGCCCAGCGCCCAGGTGATCAGCGTGGCGCTGAGTATGGCGGTGACGGAGCCGACGACCAGCGAAACCAGAAGCGCCGGGGCTGAATGGCGCACACGCTCGAACTGACGGTAGAGCGGCGCCGCCAGCGCCACCGTTGCCGGGCCCAGCAGAAAATGCACGAATTGGGCGCCCTCGAAGTAGGTGGCGTAGGAGGCGCCGGTGGCGAGCAGCACAGTGACGAGGATTACGATGGCGATCAACACCGGGTTGACCACCGCTTTTTCACCGCTCTTGTGATAGAGATAGTCCCCGATCAGGTAGGCGACCAGGGTCAGCGTCAGGTGCAGCAGCGGGCTGGCAGCCAGGTAGACCCAGATTTCACGCGGGTTGGCGATCATGGCGCCTCCGCGCGCTTCCGCTCTGTCTGCCGCGCTGCCCAGCGCATGACCAGGCCGGTCACCGCGATGGTGATGGCGGCGCTGAGCACGAGCGCCAGCGAGAGCGCGGCCCAATTTCGTGCCAGCAACTGCGCGTGCAGCATCACGCCCACGCCAGCTGGCACGAAGAGCAACGACAGGTTTTGCAACAGCCCACCGGTGACGATGTTCATTTCCTCGGGCACGTTCCCGCGCACCAGCAGCGCGCAAAACAGAATCACCATTCCCAGCACCGGACCCGGCACAGACCACTGAAAGAGGCGAGTGATCACCTCGCCGATCAACTGGCAGATGAGCAAAATCGTAAAAGTCAGGACAATACGATTGGGATGCATAGGTGCGACAGTTTACTCCAGCAGCTCCACTGGCAACTGATCGCGGCGCGGGTAGCTCGTCTGCGTGCCCGGCGCCTGCACACTGATGGCAGCGATGGCGTTGGCGCGGGCGATGGCCCGCTCGATGGGATGACCGGCGGCAAGGAAGTAAGCCAGGCTGCCCACGAACGCGTCGCCGGCGCCGGTTGTGTCCACCGCCGTGACAGGCGCCACCGGGATGTGCAAATCCGCCTCGGCGGTGACGTAGAGCGCGCCGCGTGCCCCCAACGTGATCAGCGCCGACTTCGCCCCGCGTTCCAGGATCACCCCAGCCGCCAGCCGCGCGTCGTCGAGGGTGTGCACGGCGATGCCGGTGAGCAGCTCGGCTTCGCTTTCGTTGGGGCAAAAGATATCGGCAAGCTGGTAGACCTCTTCCGGCACTTCGCTGCTGACCGGCGCTGAATTGAAGATCGTGGTGACGCCTGCCGCCCGCGCCAGCCGCAGCGCCGCCAGGTTCGCCGCCATGGGCACCTCCATCTGACAGAGCAACACCTGCGCGCCGGCAATGGCTGATTGCGCACGCTCGACATCCGCCGGTGTAACCAGCCCATTGGCGCCCGCGATCACGACGATGTTGTTCTGGCCGGTCTCCTCGATGGTGATGACCGCCACGCCGGAAGAGACGCCCTGGCTCTCGAAGATGAAGTCGGTGCGGATGCCCTCGTTCGCCAGGTTGCGGCGCATGTCCTGCCCGAAGATGTCGTCGCCCACGCGCCCCACCATGCTCACCTGGCCGCCCAGTCGCGCGGTCATCACGGCCTGGTTGGCGCCCTTGCCGCCGTAGCCGGTGGTGAAACGATGGCCGTGCAGCGTTTCGCCCGGGCGAGGGAACCGCTCGACGTAGGCATTCATATCCAGATTGATCGACCCAACAACACAGATGGACGGTGGATTCATAGCATGCTCCTGCTTGGCGTCTGATAAAAAGGATTGCGTTGTCTACTCGCAAATAAGCCGTTGGTTGCGTGTCGCGTGTTGCGTAACGAGACGGAACACGGAGCGCACAGCACGGGCGCCATCGGTCTACTTAAGCCCATGTCTACTGGCTCCAGTGTACTTCAGGCTGGTGGTGCGGCCAACTCTGTCACCCTGCCAGCCCTAACTCTTCCACCCGCGCTCGCCGCACAAAGCGACGATAGGCGCGCACCTCCGCCAGCAGTGCATCAAGCTCCTGCCAGAGGGCGTCAGCGGCGTCGGCGTCGTGGTCGCGCGACGCGCCTGCGGCAATGCGGGCGCGATCCCCATCGAGCCACTCTTCAATGTGCAGGATGCCGCGCGCGGCCAGCAGCAGCAACGTGGTGCGCACGATAGCCTCCGTCTGTCCCAGCCGCGCCGCCATCCGCCCCACATCGACGACGGCGTCGTGCGCCAACGCGTATTTCGCCATGCCTGCCACCTGCTTGACGACGGCTGCCGGCGTATCGTCGGCGGTGGCGCAGGCGCAAAGATAGAGCGTGTCGCCGCCGCTGTTGGCCGCCAGCCAGTGCAGCAACTCGCCCGACGGCGGCGTGCTCCACACCACCAGCGGACGGGCAGCGACGCCAGGCGCCGCGAAGCGCGGTGCGTAAACCACGCCCGGACTGACGTGTTCCAGCCGGGCGCCCTCGGCATACCACGTCGCATCCGTCGGCAACTGGGCGCGTGGATCGGCGACCTGGCGCAAATCGACCACTTGCAGCGGGCGGCGCTCTTTGGGCGTCACGATCTCTGGCCTGGGCTGCGCCGGACGATGCGCCACGTACATCAGTTGCAGCTTGCGCTCGCCGCGATAGTCGTTGACGCCCAGCGTGTAGACAAAATCGAGCGCGCCGCCAGCGGGCAGTTCGGCATCGCCGCCGCCAAACCACACCAGCTCGTGCACCGGCGCTGCGCTTGCCGCCGGACGGATTTGCAGTTTGCGGTGTGCGCCGTCGTTGCCCATCCGCCTGTCATTGACGACGACGACTTCGTAGCTGGCGAAGCGGGGTTGTGGGTTGCCCTGGCCGAAGGGCGCCAGCCGCGCCAGCTCCGCCTCCAGTTCGAGCGACAATTCGCTCAACGGCGCTTCGACATCGATGTGCAGGCCTGGCTGGATGGATGGGTCGCGGTGGCGCTCGATCTGGCGACTCAACTCGCGGCGAAAGGCGCCGATGTTCTCCGGCAGCAGGCTCATCCCCGCCGCGCCGGGGTGACCGCCGTGCGTGAGGAGCAGGTGGCTGCACGCCGCAATCGACGCGCCGATGTCGATGCCGGGAACGCTGCGCGCGCTGCCGCGCGCGGGTTCGCCGGGTGGGGTCAGCAATAGCACGGCGGGCTTGCCGAACTCCTCGACCAGTCGCGACGCCACGATGCCGACGACGCCTGCGTGCCACTGCGGATGCGCCAACACCAGAGCGTTGGTATCGAGCAGGCTGGGGTCGCGCTCGATCAAGTCCAGCGCTGACCTGGTGATCTGCGTTGTCAGCACGCGGCGCTCCTGATTCAGCCGCTCCAGCTTGTTGGCAAGCTGGCCGGCGCGGATCGGGTCGCGCGTCGAGAGCAGTTCGACGGCCACTGTGGCGTCGTCCAGGCGGCCCAACGCGTTCATGCGCGGGCCAAGCTGAAAGCCGATCGATTCAGCGCTCAGCCTGGCAGGGTCGATGCGCGAACTCTGCATCAGCGCCATCAAGCCGACGCGGTTGGTTGTGCGCAACCGCTCCAGCCCGCGCTGGAGCAGATAGCGAGCGTCGTTGACCTGTTCTGCCACATCGGCCACAATGCCGAGCGCCACCAGGTCGAGCATCTCCTCCTCTTCGCCGCGACGGCCAGCCAGGTCAAAGAGGCGCTGCACCAGCTTGTAGGCGACGCCGACGCCAGGCAACGTGCGCAGCGGGTCGCCTTCCGGCTGAAATTTGGGGTTGACGATGGCGTTGGCGCGACGCACGCTGGCGGCGCCAACCTCAGCCGCGTCTAGCTCCCACAATGGATCGACGCCTGGCGTCAGCCCCACAAATTCGGCGGCGAGATCGTGATGGTCGGTGACGATGACGGTGAGGCCGCAGTCACGTGCATAGCCGATCGCCTCGGCTTCGGCGATGCCGGTGTCGCAGGTCAGCAGCACATCCGCCGGAGACTCCGCCAGCTTTTGTTTGAGCTTGGGCAGGCGGATGCCGTGACTTTCTTCGAAGCGGTTGGGCACGTGAAAGCGCACATTCTCTTCGTCTGCCAACATGCGCAGCGCCGTCACCAGGAGAGCGGTGCTCGTCTGCCCGTCAACGTCGAAGTCGCCCCAAACGAGGATGCGCTGACGGGCGGTGATGGCGTCGTGCAGTAGGTGCGCCGCGGCATCGACGCCGATCAAGGCTGAAGGCGGCGCCGGTGTGTAACGGTCGGGGTCGAGAAACGACAGCGCTTTGGCCGGCGTATCGATGCCACGTTGCGCCAGCAATTGCGCCACCAGCGGGTGTCCGCCGACAGTGGCGATCAGTTCCGGGGAAGGGGCGACGGCAGGTTTGACAATCCAGGGCTGCGCCATGCTCAAAACGCCAGCTCCTCCACATCTTCGAGGGTGAACTCCAGCGCCCGCTCCATATCCACCGCAAAGAAGCTCTCGGCGTCGTCGAGTTCTTCCAGGTCGCCAGCAGCTTCGCCACGGTTGCAGCGGCTGCGATAGATGCAGAAGGCGCAGAAGCGGCGGCGATTGGTGGGCGTGTCGGCCACTTTGGGAAAGTCTGCTTCGCTTTCACCGGCGGCGATCTCAGCCAGCAGGTGCAGCAGCCGGCGGTGATTGGCGTCGTGTTGGGCCGCGTCGTAGCGAAAGCTGACCGGCTGCGTAGGCGCGACGGCGAACCAGTAGCGCATCTCCACCTGATCCGGGCGCACGGGACCCCACGGCAGCCCGGCGCTGGCTTCCACCAGCACGTAGGGGTAGACGATCGTCTGCCATCGTTGGCGCAGCGTGGCGGGTTCGCTGCGGCGGCTTGCCGTCTTCCAATCCACGATTACGGCGCGCCCACCTTGCTCGGCGGCGATCAGGTCATACTTCGCAGCGAGGCGGAAGGCAGGGGGAGATTGGGGGATTGACGATTGGAGAGTGGCGAGAGGGGCGGCGTTTCCAGCCTCTCTCTCTGCGGGGCGCGTGTGATCCGCCGCTGCGGGCAAGGCGACGGTGACAGACAGCGCGCGCTCGATTTCCACAAATTGCGTCGGCAGGTCGGCGGGGCGGTGGGTGCGATAGGCGGCAAACCAGGTCGAGAGTGGCGGCGTGAGCGCGGCGCCGACCTCCGCCGGGTCGATGCCGATCTCGGCGCGCTGCACCAGACGGTGGAAATGCTCACCCTGGCGCATCAGCGCTTCGTGCTCCTGCACTGGCGCTGCTTCGACCGCAGGCCAGGGCAACTGCTCGACATAAGCCAGCCAGAAGCGTCGCGGGCAATCGGCATAGGCTTGCAGGCTGGATTGTGAGAAGGTGAAGGTGGGCGGGATCGCACTCATGGCTGGCTCGTCTTCGCAGCGGGCTGGTGAAGATGACAGGCGGCTGTCACCGGGCGTCATATGGTGATCGCTATTGTACTGTGTAGCGGGGGCGACGGCAAAGCGCTGTCAGTGGATAGTGGGGAGTGGAGTGGGCGGATGCGGTTGGCTGTGGTTTGGCGGAGCAGAGTGAGCAGGAGAAAGGTGGGCGGGAGCAGCCAGCCAGGTGAAAGCAACGGGCAACTGTCTGGTGTGAACAGTTGCCCGTTGCTGTGAGGCAGCATCCGATCTGGCGATCCGGTGCTGTAGAACACATCCAGTTATGCGTCGGTGCGCAGCGCACGGTGCGTAGACGGGGCAGAAAGGCCGCCGACAATGCGCACGCGATAGACGCCGTTGCTGATGCTGCCTGCCAGCGTTTCCATGCGTCCCCAGCGCCCATCATCCAGTTCCAGGATCATTTCTTCGGCGAAGATCGAGTCGCGTGAGAGATCGCGTTCGCCATTGGTGACGTAAATTTTCGCTTCGATATCCCCTGACGCGCCTTGCACAAAGCTGTATTCGACATTCGCCAGCCAGATGCCCATGGCGTATACGGAGCCGTGCCCTGCAATGCGTACCTCGGTGTCCATGTGTCTGCTCTTTCGCTGTGCAAATTCAGTTCAATGATTCCCGGCATCCCTTTACAGAGTAGCACTTTCCAGCAAAGCGCGCATCGTCGCATTGTCGCGATTACACGCCCCTGGTCGCAATGACGCCGCCGTGCGCAAGGCAATCTCCAGCTTTCTGTGATCTGCCACACAACAGGCGCGCAGCCGACGCCACTGCACCGGGCATCGATTGTCTATACGCTGGTCATGCCTCGACGATTTGCTCGTTAGCTTTGTGCGAACCATGAGAAGGAGGACACTCATGAACATCTCAAGATTACTTTCCGTTGCAGTGGTGGTGCTCGCCTGTCTGGGCGTCTATCGCATTGCTTCTGCGCACGGTGACGCGCCGCATCCGCCTGAACCGCTGCCACCCGTTCAGGTCAATGGCTCCAGTGTGCACGCCGCGTGCGCTGGCGGCCCTGTGATCGACGGCATTACCCTCGACGAGTGCATCACGCGTAACTTCACGGTTGGAGGCGTCGGCAAGTCCATCCGCGTGTGGTACACCAAGAATACGACCACCGCCAACCGCACTGTTGATGGCGTAACGTACACGCTTTCCCACTGGATCAACGCAGACAGCGAAGCGGAACAGGTGGCGGAATGGTTCGAGGAAGCCTGGCAGCGCTACTTTGCCGATTCGGGTCACCACCTCTACGACAACGGCTGCGGCAACAGGGTCAACGTTCGGATGGAGGATGGCATCGGCTGGTCGGGCATCGCCTATTGGGGCAGCCCTGGCAACTGCTGGATCGGCATCGATTCGCCGATGGTGCGGGGCGGCGGTGGACAGTGGACAGTCTACCACGAGGCGCAGCACTATCTGCAATACTCCTACGACAGCGGCTGCTACGGCTTCCTGCAACCCAACTACCCTGACGATTCAGAGTTTATCGAGGGCTACGCTGACCTTGGCGCCGACAGTGTGGATGCTGCGCTTGATGCAACGGGGTATGGCGGCATCACGTATGATCCGGCAACGTCGATGTACGAGAAGAGTTATGGCAACATCTTCAACAAGTACTTCATCGAACAGCTCGGCGCCATCGGCGCGCCCACCGATCCCTGGCATCGGATGGACGCACTCTATGATCACTATACCGAGTGCGACAACCAGAACACCCTCTATGTGCTCAACACATTGATCCCGACGTTGAGCGGCGGCAAATGGACGGAACGTGAGTTCTTCCTCAACTTCTTTGCCGCCAACTGGGCCAAGGATTGGGCGGACCCGGCCACACAGCCTGAGCTGGTCTATCTAGATGACGATGGCAACCCCTACGGCAACCTGGCGCCGCTCACCCAAAACATCAATATGGCAGGCGGTTCGCAGAGTTTCGCCGATTCCACGCCTGACGATTGGGCGGCGCGCTACTACCAGGTGACGCCGCAAGCTGGCTGCCCCTACCTGCAAATGGAAGTGGATGGCGCATCCGGCGCACAGCTTGGCATCAACCTCATGGCGGCCAAGACCTCGGCGCCGACGCGGGTGTTGCGCTCCGCCAAGATCGGCGAGGACTTCGTGCGCACCTTTGCCGCCAACGGCGTGCATAACCGGCTGGTGGCGGCGGTCAACAGCTTCGCCAACAACTACAGCTACAGCGTGAACTTCACCTGCGTCACGCCTACCCTCAACATCCTGGAGCCGCGGCAGGTCAGGTTCGCCCTGGTCGGCGACCCAACCAGCCCGATCGCGTTCCTGGCGCGCTGGAGCGTGAGCGACGGCAGCAGCTCTGTGCGTGGGCTGCAGGAGTCTGACTTCACCTTCGACGCTGAAGGCGACGCCATCACGGTGGCGCCGGGCACTTTCCAGGAAGTTGGCAATGAGTACTGGGCTGTGCTGCTGCCGCCCACCAAGCCAGCCGGCACGACCTTTGTCGACTTCAGGGTCACCCTCAACGGCGCCATCTCCGACACCGAAACCGACGCTCTGCTCTACGTGGCGCCCGGCAACAGTGACATCGCCATGAGCTTCGACGCCAGCGGCTCGATGGACACTGAAGACACCGCCGGCGAGGGCACGCGGCTCACCAACGCCAAACGCGCCGGTCAAGTCGTCGCAGACCTGCTGCGCGCTGGCGACCGCATCCTGGTGCAGGATTGGTCCGCCTTCGACAACCCGTCCGGCTGTGGCGCCCCCGGCGACGGCAACTGCCTGCTCGACGTTCGCACCCTGCTGCCGCGCACCGACCTCACCGCCGGCAACCTGAGCGCGGTGATCGGCATTGCCCGCACGCAGATCAACAACATCAGCGCCCGCGAATGGACGCCAGTAGGCGGCGGCATCAATGCGGCGAAGGATGCGTTGCTGGTCGCGCCCGCCAACACCAATCCGAAGCACATCTTCCTGCTCTCGGACGGCGAGGAGAACGTCAAACCCTTCTACAGCGACGTCAAAGCCGCTCTGCTGGCTTCGGGCGTGGTTGTGAACACCATTGCTTTCGGCCCTGAGGCGCCGGGCAACCTGATGGCGCAGATCGCAGCCGACACCGGCGGCATCTATCGCCCGGTGGCGACAGGCAGCAGCGGTTCGGGCGTGATGGCGGCAGGCGTTGAGGCAGCCGCAGCGTTCGACGCGCTGCATCTGCCAGTCGATGCGTCGGCGGTGACTGCGGCCTCCTACCTGCCCGGGCAGTTGGGGTTGGCGAACGTCTACGACTACTTCGACACCGAGGCGCAGGGAGCAGCGCGCGTCATCAACATGAACTACACCAACGTGCCTGCTTACGATAGCCCTGAGAGCGTCAAAGAGATGGCGATCATCGTCGATCAGAGCGTCAATCAGTTGCGGCTGGTCGTGGCCGGCAAGCAGCCCGACGACGAAACCTGCACGGTCAGCGACATCCGCAAGGTCGATGTGTTGATGCCAGGCATGGATCCGCAGAAGGATCGCTGGATTCCCATCAGCCCGCCGATCAAGAATGTGACTCCGGCGGATTGGGACATCCGCAATAACCGCTTCGATGATGTGCTGGTTGTGAACAACCCAGCCGAAGGCGTCTGGCGCTTCCGCACTTACTACTATCCGGTCGCCTGCATTCCTCTGGCAGCCGCAGATGCAAGCGCCACGCCAGAAGGCGAAGTCGGGGCGGCCACTATCGATGCTCCCGCCACGCCCGCTGACGCCGCAGCCGTCGCCAATGGCGCCCCCTACGCCTTTATCATGAACGTGTCGGTGCAATCCACGATTCAGCTCGAAGGCCGTCTGTTGGGCTTGACTGCCAACCAGGGCGAAGCGGGTGACGAGGTGACGATCATCGGCACGCTGCTCGACAAGAACGGCGCCCTGCCAGCGGCCGTCATGGCGGCGCTGGTCGAAGGGCCGGCTGGCAACGCATTGCTCCTGCTCAAGGATGATGGCGCCAACAACGACGGCGCCGCTGGCGACAACATCTACGGCGCTCGCTTTGCCCAGACCCTCTACGGCGGCGGATACAGTGTGCGCATCCTGGCTTACTTCAAGGACCCGGCGAATCCTGCCAACCTGTTGTGGCGTGAGTGGAATGGCGGCTTCTGGATCAAGGGACCCAAGCCTGACCAGCAGTGTAGTGGCGAGAAGGACACCGACAGTGATTGCATGCCCGATGATTGGGAGCGCCGCTGCAAGCTGATCGTCGGTCAGGATGATCGCCGCGCCGACCCCGACAACGACGGCCTGACCAACTACGACGAGTTGCAGCTTGGCACACGCCCCTGCCGCGCCGACACCGACAACGGCGGCGAGAATGACGGCTCAGAAGTCAGGAATCAGCGCAATCCGCTCGACCCGAAGGACGACAAGGTGCGCGAGATCGGCAAGATTCGCGTGCGCCCGCTGAACGGCATGATCATGATCGACTGGAGCTATCCACTCTCGTACACGAACATGATCGGCTACATCTCGACCGACGTCAATCAGTTGGGGAACCGCATCGACCTTGGGCAGAAAGGCGACTTCCCGATCATGGGGCTTGTCAACGACACGACCTACTATGTCCGGCTGCAAGGCGTCAACGACCAGGCGGTTGGAGACCTGAGCGACCCCGAGGCGGTGACGCCTAAAGCCGACCCGGACATGCCGACGGGAGCGTTGCTCATCGAGAACGGCCAGGCAGTGGCGCAATCCAGACAGGTCGTGCTCAACATCAGCGCCACCGACCAGGTGCTCGATGGCGCCGCCCAGGGTGCAGCCGCGCATCAAACGGACATGCTCTCCCAGATCGTCAACCAGGTCAGCGGCGGGGTGCAGATGCGCATCTCCAACAGCGACGACATGAGCGGCGCCGTGTGGGAGCCAGTGACGCCCACCAGGAACTGGACGCTCGATTGTGCGCCGGGCGCAACCTGCACCGTCTACGCACAGTTCAAGGACGCCGCCCAGAATGAGTCGCTGATCGTGTACGATGCGATTCAGCTCGACGCCGACGCCGACGCTGGCTTTGGCCTATACCTGCCGGTGGTGACGCGCTAGTGCACATGGCTTGAGCAGACCAACGGCGCCCGTGTTGCGTGTTGCGAGTTCTGTCTCGTAGCACGCAACACGTGACACGCAACCAGCAGCTTGTTGGCGTCCATGGGCGCCAGGCGCGTGCGGCGCACACCGCCGGTCGCAAGGACAAGACAACTGCTCTATCGGACAGTGGCAGCCGCCTGCGGGGGGCTGCCACTGTCATTGTGCGATGCTGACCAGGGGAGCGTCACCACGAAGCGGCTGCCCTTGCCCTCGACGCCCTCGCTGAAGACCTCGACGCTCCCGCCATGTAACTCCGCCAATCGCTTCACCAGCGCCAACCCCAGGCCGGCGCCTTCATACTGCCGCGCAAGTCCGGAATCCACCTGATAGAACGGCTGGAAAATCGCCTCGCGTGCGGCGGCGGGAATGCCGATCCCGGTGTCGGTGACGATGCAACGGACGACTTGCCGGTCACGGTCGGGCTGAACTTCCAGGCAAATCTTGCCGCCTTCGGGTGTGAACTTGACGGCATTCGTGAGCAGGTTGACCAGGATCTGCTTCAGGCGTCGGGCGTCCGCCTGGATGGTGAGCGATGGCTGGGCGGGAATGAAGTCGATCTGCTGTGACTTTTGGAGCGCCATCTCGCGGACGAAGCGCAGACTTAACTCGCAAATTGTGTTGATGTCAACGGGATCGACCTCGATCGTGAAGACGCTGGCCTCCATGCGCGACAGATCAAGGACGGCGTTGATCAATTCGAGCAGGCGCCGCCCACTCTCGCCGATCAACTCGGCGGCGCGCGCCTGTCGCGCATTCAGCGGCCCGTGAATCTGTTCGGAGAGCACCTCGGCAAGGGTGATGACGGCGTTGAGCGGCGTGCGTAGCTCGTGGCTCATGTTCGCCAGGAATTCATCCTTGACGCGCAGCGCCTGCGCCAATTCGGCGTTAGCGGCGCGCAGCTCAGCCGTGCGCTCTTCGACGCGCTGTTCGAGGGCGGCATAGGTTGCCAGCAGTGCCTCCTCGGCGCGCTTTGCCTGCACGATCTCCCAAAAGTTGTCCGCCAGCAGCGTCAGCAACTGCAGGTCGTCGGCTTCATAGTCCAATTTACGATTGCCCACGCCCATCACGCCAACGACCAGCCCGTTGCGGATGATAGGTGTGGTCATCATCCGCGTGACCTCGGCATGACCGGGTGGCCAGCCCTGGCGTTTCTCGGCGGCCAGCATCGTGTTGACGATGAGCGGCTGTCGCTGGCGAATGCACTCCCCCCAAAGCCCGGCTTCGTTCACGGGATGATGCAGGTCGGCGACCCCGGCGGTGCACATGCGCTCCAGCGTGTTGGTCGACCAGGCCTGCAACATCAAGGATTGCTGGTCGCTGTCGACAAAGTGGAAAAAGCCGACGGCGCTTTCCGTCAACGCTTCGGCCTCATCGAGCATGGCTTGCAGCAGTTCACGCAGCGAGTGGTGAGTGGCGCACGCGGTCATGCGCAGCCGGGCTTCCATGAGCGCAATGCTGCGTTTGCTGTCGGTGATATCGTGCAGCACGCCGATGACGCGGAGCGGGCGACCGGCGTCGTCGAACTCGAAGCGGGCGCCGGAGCGCAGCCAGATCGTTTTCTTGTCGGGACGGACAATGCGCAACTCCAGCGGCCAGATGCGGCGTTGTTCGATCATCGCTGTGATTTCGTGTCTGACCCGCTGGCGATCATGGGGGTGAACCAGCTCATCGAGCACCGCAGTCATGGTGCGGGCTGACGTCGTTGGCGGAATCCCTGTCAGATCGTACATCTGCACGGACGCGTGCACTTCATCGGTGTGCAGGTTCCACACGTACATGCCGATGTGGGCGACTTCCAGCGCCGCGAAGAGTGCAGCTTCCTCCCGGCGCAGCGCCTCCTCGATGCGTTTGTACCCGGTGACATCGCGACCGCTGATCGTCACTCCGGTTGGCTGTCCACTGGCGTCGCGGATCGGATAGAAATGGTAATCCATGTAATGTGGTTTGCCGGGCGGGCCATTCACCAGCTCGATGCTGAACTGCTCGCCCGCAAGCCCGCGGTCGTAAAGCGCCTGCCAGGTTGCGCGCAAGTCGGATGGCGTGGCGGCGCTGAAGATCGAATCACCTTGCTGGATGGTGTGTTGGAAAAGCGCCTCGAAGCGCTGGTGAAAGGCGGCGTTGCCCAGAATCAGGCAGTAGTTGCGATCGACCGCCCAGATCGGATCGGCGTTGTTCTCCAGCACGGCCAGGAGATTGGCGTCCTGCGTCAGCAACGCTGCCTCCATCCGCTTGCGGGCGCTGATGTCGGAGAGCATGGCAACGGCGCCAATAAACGCGCCGTGCTCATCGATCAGCGGGTTGGTTGCGATAAAGACCCACACATCGCTGCCGTCGCTGTGCACGAAGCGAAATTCGTGGCTCTCGCGGATGCCCGCCTCGCGGCGCTGCATCAATTCACGTGCAAGCTGCACCCCGCTACATCCATGAAGTCGGTGATGGGGCGCCCAAGCATGGCGTCCGCCGACCATCCCAGCATGTCCGCCAGGCGTTGATTCACATAGACCGTGCTCCACTGCTGGTCGACCAGCCAGATGCCTTCTTCGGCGCTCTCGACGATTTGCTGATAGACCAGCAGCGGCTTCTGCTGCAAGGCGGTGGACAACGCTGTGCTGGGTGCTGACTGGTGGTGCGGCCCCGGCGCGCGGTCTGCTGTGGCTCGAGGCGCTTTCGTCATGGCAACCTCCCCAATGGTGGGTTAGAGGGGCCGACACGGTCCCCTTCTGGTGGGGAGCTGCGTACGGCCTGGGCTGCACCAGGTTGAGACGGCGACACATTGTGTGTGCTGCCTGTAACCCAATTATAGTAGTCCGCGCCTGCGCTGTCCAGGGGCAAATCCGTAGTCCGCAGCAGGGATGGCGAATCAATTCACCGGCTGGCAACCAAAATCCACTCAAGGTGGACTGGCTGGGTGACGCTGTTCAGTCGGCTTGAGCCGACTTCAGCTTTCAGCCTCGATTTTAATCGAAGGCTGCGCGCCCCCAACTGGACGTAGCCCCTCCGTCGTTGTCGCGCCCCCCACATCACGCCGGAGGCGATGACCTACGGCAGGGTGCGCTGTCACGCCGAAGGCAATGACCTGCGACGGCTGCCGCCACTTTGAATTACAGCCCGCCTGCAGCGCCTGCCGCCACCATGAAGAATCCGATGATGCCGATGATGCCAATGATCAGCATCAAATAAAAGATGCCTGAATAGCCGCGTTCGTCTTCCATAGTCTGACCTCGATGCGCGTCAAAGCATGAAGGGTTGATGAACATGCTGACGAAAATCTAGCGGAAAGGTCGCGGTGACTTGCGTTTTGGCGCTATTCGCACCATAATCGAGGTATAGATCACACATTCCACTGGTGGATAGTGGCTACAGGGGGTGAAATTGTGGATGATAAGAGCGTGAATATTGCCCAGCCAGCCGACAAACTGCGTTATCTCTCGGAACTGGAGGTCTTTCAAGACCTGTCCCCGCGCGAGATGGAGGAGCTGAACCGCGTCACGACATTGAGCACAGTGCCAAAGGGACGCGTCTTCTACCGGCCCGAGGAGCCGGGCGAAGTGCTCTTCATCTTGAAAGAAGGCAAGGTGCAGCTTTACCGCATCAGCCCCGAAGGCAAGAAGCTGGTCATCACAACCCTGGGGCCGCACACGCTCTTTGGTGAAATGGTGTTGTTGGGTACGAAGACGCACAACACCTTTGCTGAGGCGCTTGAAGATTGCATCATCTGCGTCATCAACCGTAGCGACCTGGAACGGCTGACCCTGGGCAAACCGCAGGTGACGCTCCGCATCCTGGAGATCACCGGACGCCGTCTGCGCGACGCCGAGACGCGTCTGGAGAACATGGCTTTCAAAGGCATCCCGGCGCGGCTGGCGAGCATGTTGCTACGTCTGGCTGAGGAGCAAGGCAGCCGTGACATTACTGGCTTGACGCACCAGGACCTGGCGGAGAGCGTTGGCACCTACCGCGAAACGGCGACGCAGGTGCTGAACGATCTCAAAGCGGCTGGCTATATCGACATTGGCCGCAAACGAATTACGATTTTGGATGTGGATGGCTTGACCGCCGTCGCTGAGAGCTGAGAAGCCATTTGTCTCGTCACCTGAGGGCGCAAAAAGCGCAGAGAAATGCGGAGAAGTTTGCAAATCAGTTGACATTTGCCGAAAACGTCAGTACAATCCAAGCGAGATTGTGCTTCATAGCACAAAGTGGTCTGTGAGAAATCCACCCAGTTCATTCAGCACATCTCACTCGATTGATCAACTCTATCATTGTTGTCCGACACCCAATAAATACCATCGACTCAGGAGGTTCTTTCCATGACACATGTGATCTTTGACCTGTGCATACGCGACGGCGCCTGCGCAGAAGTCTGTCCTGTCGAGTGCATCGTCCCCGGGCAGCCGGAAGATGAGTGGCCCTGGTACTACATTGATCCCGACACCTGCATCGACTGTGGCGCATGCGTGCCCGAATGCCCGGTCGAAGCGATCCTGCCGGAGGAGGACCTGCCAGAGGAATACCAATATGCAGCCGAGCTGAATGCACTCTTCTTCACCGAAGGCCCCGGCTATTCCGCTGCTGGGAAGTAAGACAGCGGCAGCACACTCAGCCGATCAGCCAGAACCTCTGCACATGCAGGGGTTCTTTTTTGTTGTGTGTGAAGCAGGAGGCTAATTTAAATATGCACAACGATTCAACTTCCGGCGCTCCCCCATGGCATGATGTGACACGGGCGTTGGTAATCGTCGCTCACCCCGACGACGCCGATTTCATTTGTGGCGGCACAGCGATCCAAATGGCGCGTCAGGGCATCGAGGTCACCTACATGGTGCTCACGAATGGCGACAAGGGCAATCACAACCCGGAGATTACGCGCAATCAGTTGATTGCTATGCGCCAGATTGAGCAGCGCCAGGCTGCCGCCCTGTGCGGCGTCAAGCAGGTGCTTTTCATGGGCGAAGAGGACGGCTTCCTCCGCCCACGGCGGGCGATCCGTAAGCGCGTCACGCAGGCGATTCGGCGCATCCGCCCGGAGCTGATCATCTGCACCAACCCGGATCGGTACTTTGTGGGCGATGGCTACATCAACCACCCTGATCATCGCAACGCCGGGTTGATCGCCATCGAAGCAATCTTCCCGGCCGCCGACAACCCGATGTTTTACCCCGACATGGCCGATGAGGGGTATCTGCCGCACAAGATCAAATATCTCTATGTGCACGGGCACGATGCGCCGACGCTCAAGGTCGATATCACCGCCGAACTGCCGACCAAGATCGAGGCGATCCTCTGTCACAAGTCGCAGTTCGAAGACCCGGAGCAGGCAAAAGCGCGCTGGCTGGAGAGTTGGGGTGAACGGCAGGAGGATGGTTCGTTGCGTTACTTCGAGGCGTTCAAGGTGATGAAATTCGGGTGAGGCAAGTCACCCAATCGCACGCGGCTTTTGCGGATCGGGCGGATTCAAAGGGATAGTGCTTACGCATTTAGCTCAGCAACCTTCCTGGAAGCTGAGAGCTTCCAGGAAGGCGATACACTAGACGCCCGATCTGCGTCAGCCGCGTTCCATCACAGCGCGTTTACTGCGCTTCGGCCATCATCGTTGCTTCTTGCTCGTTGGCGAAGGTCGTCAGGTTGTCCAGCGTTGTCTGAATGTCGGCGCCCTGCATGATCTCGTTGAACGCAGCGGTGGCGGCGTCGCGCACAGCAGTGTAGGAGATCAGCTGTGGCTCGTAGGCGCTGTACGGCAGCAACGCCACGCCCTGCTGCCACTGCACATTCTCTTTCAGCGCGTCCGAGAAGAAGTCAGCCGTGCTCTTGCGGGTGGGGAAGTAGCCGCTGATCTCGTCCCAGCGCGCCTGAATTTCCGGTGAGGTGAACCACTTGATGAAGATCCACGCCGCCAGTTCTTGCTCAGGCGTCGTCTTGGCGATCATCACGTCGCCGCCGTAGATGTTCTGCACCGGCTCTGCAGTGGTGTGCGGGATCGCCGCCACGCCCCACATGTCGGGCGCCTTGCCTGCCTCTTCGGCCACCTTGGCGATGTCACCGGCGTAGAACGGAATGCCGGAGGTGGAGCCCTGTGCAAAGATGCCCTTACGCGCGGCAAATTGCGGGTTCGGGAAGCCCTCAGTGAAGAAGTAGGCGCACCCCTCATCGTACATGCCTTTGAGGAAGGTCATGGCTTCGACCGTAGCCGGCCCGTTGTAGACATAACCCTTGCCGTCCTCGGTCAGCACATTGCCGCCAAAGGCGAAGGTCCACGCCGCAATCGCCGACGCATCATCGCGCAGGATGTAGCCGCCCGTGCCATCGCCATTGGCGGCGGCGGCGCAAGCCATTTCCTTGAACTCATCCGGCGTGGTCGGCGGGCCAGAGAAGCCCAATTCCTCGAGCCAGGTCTGGTTGTAATACAACACTTCCATCGAGCGGTTCGGCGGGAAGCCCAGGCGCTGGTTGTCGAACAGCGGGTTCACGCTCTGCTCCAGGAAGGTCGGGTAGAAGTCAGCCAGTTCCTCGGCGCTCAGCCCCCAGGTCGGGTCATTGATCAAGGTGTTCAGATCAACCAGGGTGTCGTTGAGTTGATAGAAGGACTGGTCGTTCTGATAGCCCACGAGCAGCGCCGCCGGCAGCTCACCGGCCGCAATGCTGGAGTTCACCTTGTCGCGGATGTCATTGTAACTGCCCTGGTTCTGAGCGTCGATCGTGATGCCGTATTCGTTGCTGGCATTGAACTCGGCGATCAGAGCCATCAGTTTCTCTCCGCGCGAGCCGGAATGATTGTGCCACCACACCACCGTCTGCCCGGTCGGGTCGACGCCCGCGTAGGCGCCTTCCGCCATAGCTTCTTCCGTCGCCGCCTCGGTTGCTGCGGCGGGAGCTTCCGCCGCCGGCGCCATGGGCATCGCCGTGCATCCTGATAGCACCAGCATGGCGACCATCACCAGCGCCATCATTACTGTTAACTTTCGCATATCGTCTCCTTCTGAAACTACGATTGAAAAGCAAATTTATTGTCAACCGTCGACAAAAGCCGTTGACGGTTGTCCACGTGAGGCGTCGCACGTCAGGCATCACATTCAGGGCAGCTTTGTATGTTGCACGTGACGTGTAATGGCTGGCGCATGGTTTTCACCCCTTCAATCCGGAGGTTGCAATCCCCTCGATGAAGGTCTTTTGGGTGAAAAAGTAGATCACGATCACCGGCGCCATCGTGATCACAGAGCCAGCCATCTGCAAATGAAACTGTGCGCCTGCTTCGTCGATGAAGGCGAAGAAGCCGTAGGTGATCGGGCGCCAGGCGGGCGTCGTTGTCACCAGAATCGGCCAGGCCAGCGCGTTCCAGGCGCCGATAAAGCCAAAGAGCACCAGCGTCATGAGCGCCGCCTTCGAAAGAGGGATTATGATCTTGATCA
>Ga0272446_1001111_pt1 | contig 40190 bp, 32 predicted proteins | sample YNPCB0061_FD_194587 | JGI IMG/M metagenome (GOLD analysis project Ga0272446, IMG submission 194587) | Hot spring microbial mat communities from Yellowstone National Park, WY, United States - YNP-CB-006-1 | ecosystem: Environmental > Aquatic > Thermal springs > Hot (42-90C) > Sediment | place...
GAGATCAGAAACATCGGGCGGGATGGAAAAACCATTGCCACGGTTGTCAAAGACATCCCGACTCACGAGACTCTCGAAGGCCTGTTTGTACGAAACCGGGGCAGAGTCAACTTTGTTTCCAATACCTCTGGAAAGCTTTATGACTTCGACAAGCAAAAGCTTCTGGAAATTTCACCCCTGCCTTTTGAAAAGTATCCGGCGGTTGTCAAACTTATCATAACTGATACCGTAAATCTGGAAGACGGCACAACCCGCTGGATTGGTCTTCTTGAAGGCCGAAAGGGAAAAATCTTCAGAGGCTTCGTTGCTGTGACTGATGCCAACGGAAAGGTTATCTTTCAGAAGCCCATGCCAGCCGCCCAACCCTACGTCGTCGCCCTTGATGCGGAGGGAAATCTGGTTTTGCGGAACAAGGACCGCCTTGAGCAGTTGGAGAAGTTTGCCTTCAGTGTGAGCCAGTGAGCACCGGGACGAAATTGTGCAGCCGCAGCCGCGGATGCAGCGGCCCAAAGGTAATGACGTTGAGACAGCCGTGGTCCTGTTCGAGTCGGACGAGATACTCATCCGGCAGACCAAGCGCCCAGCCCAGAATGATGCGGTTGACGCCGGAGTGCAGCGCCATCGCAATGGTTGCTCCGGCATGTGCGCTGAGTAACCGCTCGACGATCGGCAGGACCCGCTGTTTGACTTCCTGAAAACTCTCCCCGTTGGGAAACCGACAGGTGGCCGGATTGGTGCGCCACGCGGCAACCGTTGCCGGAAAGCGCTCCGGCAGATCATCCACCAGGCAACCTTCGAGGTCGCCAAAGTTGATTTCACGCAGGGCGTGCACGGCCGTTGGGCGCAGGTTCTGCCCTTCGGTCAGAATGTCCGCTGTCTGGCGCGAACGCTGAAGGTCGCTGCTGTATATCGCTACCGGTTGCCCATCGCGCAGGTACGCACGCAGGTACTCGCGCAGCCGCGCAATCTGCGTCCGGCCCGTCTCCGAAAGCGGCAGGTCCGTCCAGCCATGGCAGCGGGGGGCCGGGCCGTCAATTGTTTCCCCGTGCCGAATCAGAAGCAGGGTCGTGACTGGTGTTTCAGGCAACATGGGTCAGGTTGTACGGATTCCGCCCTCGCGGAGCATCTCGACGTGCGGCAAGCCATCCTCATCGTAGGGTTCGGAAACCGTCCGGTAGCCGAAAGCCCGGTAAAAGCGTTCCAGGTATTGCTGGGCTGAAATCCGGTTGCCCTGTCCCGGATACAGCTCCTCGTGCAGGGTGAGCGCCTGCTGCATGAGCGCCTTGCCAAACCCCTGCCCACGTCCGGCCGCCGGTGTGATCACCCGCCCGATGGATGGCTCGGCATACTTGACGCCTGGCGCAACAAGCCGACAGTAGGCCACCAGTTCGCGTCCCGTCACCGTCTGTCGCCAGCCCAGGATGTGGTGCGCCTGGCGGTCAATGCCGTCAATGTCCTGATAGATGCACTGCTGCTCAACGACAAATACCGCGGCCCGCGCCTGAAGCAGGGCGTACAGCTCATCCACCGTCAGTTCCGTAAAGTGCGCCGCCCGCCAGATCAGTGCGGGCGCAGAAGAAGAGGTTTCCGCCGTCATAAGTGGAAAACTAGCTTGTCGGCGGATGGGATGCCAGTATAGTCTCTGGTGAGTAAGTGAATACTAACTTTGTAAGTAAACATACCCTGACTGCCATGACCAGTGCCCCACTGACGACCGCACGGCCAACGACAACCCCCCGCCGGATGTCCGGGGAAGACCGGCGGCGGCAGATTGTCCGCATTGCCATGCAGCAGTTTTCCGAAAAGGGTTTCAACGGCGTCACGACCAAAGAGATTGCCGCGCGCGCCGGTGTGAGCGAGGCCATCATTTTTCGGCACTTTGCGACCAAGCAGGACCTCTATGCCGCGATTCTCGACCAGAAGATGAAAGACGCCGACGCCCGGAGCTTCTGGGAGCGCATGCGTGAACTGGCCGCCCAGCGCGATGACCAGAACTTCTTTGAAACCATCATGCGGCACGTCATCGAGCGCCACCGCGCCGATTATTCCTTCCAGCGGTTGCTGTTTTTCAGCGCCCTCGAAGGCCACGAACTTTCCGACATGTTCTTCCGGCTCTATGTGCGCGACATTTTTGACTTCCTGGCCGATTACATTGAAACCCGCATCCGTGAAGGCGCGTTCAGGGAAGTCAATCCCCACGTGGCGGCGCGTTCCCTCTTTGCCATGCCCTTTCTGCAAACGATGTTCGAGCAGCTTCACGGCGATCAGACCGTGACCGGATCGCCCGAAGCGCTCGCACGCGCCTACAGCAGCATTTTCTTTGAGGGCATCCGGCGGCCGGCAGCCGGGGCCCGGGTTCATCCTGCCGGCGAAACCGTTGTACCGTCATGAAGAAGCTGCTTTGTTGGAGTCATGTCTGGCGGGCGGGACGCCCGCCTTCTCAGGAGGTGGAAGCCCGGCATGTTTGGCGGGCGGGACGCCCGCGCTCCCAGGAGGGTGGACGCCCGCCTTCCCAGGGGGGAGGAAGCCCGCGCTTCCAGGTGGTGCTGGCGCTGCTGCTGGTCAGCCTGCTGAGCGGCTGCTCACACAAGAAAGAAACGGTCAGCGCCGCCGCCGACAATGCCACGCCGCCGCCAGTGCTCGAAGTCCGAACGACTCCGGCCGTCGAACGGCTCATCAAAAAGTCCATCGAAACCGTCGGTTCGCTCGTGCCCGATGAACAGGTGGTCGTCGCCGGCCAGGTGGGCGGAGAGATTGCCGAACTCACCGTGGATGTCGGCAGCCCGGTCAGGGCCGGACAGGTCATTGCCCGTATTTCTCCCAAGGAATACGAACTCAGGCTCCAGCAGGCCGAAGCTGCCCTGGCGCAGGCCCGCGCCATGCTCGGCGAAGCCGGACGGCGTGACCCCATAGACATCGAAGCCGTCCCCACCGTGCGCCAGGCCAAAGCCGCGCTCGATGACGCCCGCGCCCAGATGGAACGAACCCAGCGCCTTGTCGAATCCGGGGATGTCCCCCGGCAGCGGTGGGATACCGTCGAAGCCAACTACCGCGCGGCCGAAGCCCGTTACCAGGCGGCCCGCGATGAAGCCGTCATGCGCATCGGCATGGTCGAACAGCGCCAGGCCGAAGTGCGGCTGGCCAGAAAAAAACTTGAAGACTCCGCCGTTCGCGCCCCCATCAGCGGGTTCGTCAGCGTCCGCCACAAGTCACGTGGCGACTTCATCAACGAACAGGGCGGCAACCGGGACATCGTGACCATTGTCCGGCTCGATCCCATCCGGTTGCAGGCCAATGTCGCCGAAGTCGGTGTGTCCTACGTCAAGCCCAATATGCCAGTGCGCTTTACGACCGATGCCTATCCGGGACGCGATTTTCCGGCGCGCGTGGCACGTATCAGCCCCGTCCTCAACCAGCAGGCGCGGCTGCTGATGGTCGAAGCCGTGGCTCCCAATCCGCAGGGGCTGCTCAAACCGGGCATGTTTGCGCGGGTGTATGTGGACATCGCCAGTGATGTCCCGGCGGTGTTCATCCCGTCCCTGGCCGTGGTCAGTGTGGCCGGCGTCGAAAAAGTCTTCGTGGCTGTGGACGGCAAGGCCGTGGAACGCAAGGTACGCCTGGGCAAACGCGATGGCGAATCGGTCGAAATCACCGAAGGTCTCAAGCCGGGCGAACAGGTCATCACCACGGCCCTTGACCGCCTCACTGACGGCACGCCGGTCAGAGTTTCCTGACGCTTCCAGCAACGCGGAGCTACTTCCCATGGACATCGAGAATCGGGTCATTGTCATTACCGGTGCATCGAGTGGCATTGGCGCGGCCACGGCCCGGCATCTTGCTGCACAGGGCGCCAAAGTCGTCCTCTTTGCCCGGCGTGAAGCCCAACTCCAGGAGCTGGCCGCGGACATCCGGGAGCAGGGCGGACAGTCCCTCGTGGTCGTCGGCGACGTGACGCAAAGCCACGACGTACGCCGCCTCATGCAGGAAACCCTGGCCACGTTCGGAAAGCTGGAAGTGCTCGTCAACAACGCCGGCACCGGCGGCGGCCTCAACCTGTGCGACACCCGCGATGAACTGCTCCGGCAGGTGCTTGAAGTCAACGTTCTGGGCTGTGCGCTGTGTGCCAAGTACGCGCTGCCACACCTGCCGCCCGGTGGCGTCATCGTCAACATCGGCTCGGTGGCCGGGGAAGTCGCCACGGTGGGGATGTACACCGCATCGAAATTCGCCGTGCGTGGCTTCAACGATGCCCTGCGGCGGGAAGTCAAAGGCCGCGGGCTGCACGTCGTACTCGTCGCGCCGGGATTCATTCGCACCGAGATGACCGCCGGACTGCGCTATGCCATGCCAGGGCCGGACATCGTCGCCCGCGCCATTGAAAAAGCCATCCGGTCGCCCCGGCGCAAAATCGTCGTGCCGTGGTGGTACCGCCCGTTGATGTATCTCGGCAAGATTCCCCCGATTGCCGATGCCATTTTTGGCAACCCGAAGACACAAGCCCGTTACCGCGACCGCGACAGCGTGAAAAAGTTGACGACCTAGCGCCGCTGCGGGCGGCTGGTCCCGCACTCTGCCGTTATGCAAAAACTCGCCGAACTGTGTATCAAGCGTCCCGTCTTCGCCACGATGCTCGTCATGGCGTTTATCGTCGTGGGGGCATTTTCCTACTTCAAGCTGGGCGTTGATCTCTTTCCCAAGATTGACCTCCCGACGGTGACGATCACGACACGCCTCGACGGGGCCTCGCCGGAAGAAGTCGAAACCCAGGTCACGAAGCGCATCGAGGAAGCCGTCAACACCATTGCCGGTGTGGATGAGCTGCGTTCGGTTTCGGCCGAGGGGGTGTCGCAGGTGTTCGTCGTCTTTGTGCTGGAGCGCAACATAGACGAAGCCGCCCAGGATGTCCGCGACAAGGTCAACCGCATCCTTGGCGAGCTGCCTTCCGATGTCAAAGCGCCGGTCATCGAAAAGCTCGACCCCGACACCCAACCCGTGCTGTCACTGGCCATTTCCGGCAATCGTTCGGCGCGCGAAATCACCGAAATTGCCGACAAGCTGGTGAAGCAAAACCTGGAATCGCTCAGCGGCGTGGGGCGCGTGTCCTTCATCGGCGACCGCAAGCGGGAGATTCAGATCGTTCTCGATGCGTCGAAGATTGCGTCCTACAATCTCAGCGTCGAAGCCATCAAGCAGGCGCTGCGCGCACAGAACGTCGAAATTCCCGGCGGGCGGCTGGAAGATGGTCGCCGGGAGCTGTCGCTGCGCACCCTTGGGCGCGTCACCAGCGTCGAGGACTTCAACCGCGTCATCGTCGGAACCGCCAACGGACTGCCGATCTACGTCAAAGACATCGGCTATGTTGAAGACGGCGTGGAAGAACCCCGTTCGCTGGCCCGCCTCGACGGAAAGCCGGCGGTCATTCTGGAAATCCGCAAGCAGTCCGGGACAAACACCCTGGAAGTTGTGCGGCTCGTCAAGGAGCGCATGGCGGAAATCCTGCCCCAGCTTCCGGCGGACTTTCGGGTGCAGTACCTTAAGGACCAGTCCATTTTCATTCAGGATTCCTTTGACGCCGTACAGGAGCACCTGCTGCTCGGCTCCATCATGGCGGCGCTCGTCATCCTGCTGTTTCTGCGCAACTGGCGCTCGACGGTCATTTCCGCCATCGCGATTCCTGCTTCGGTCGTGGCGACCTACGGCCTGATGTACGCCATGGGCTTTACGCTCAACCGCATGACGATGCTGGCGCTGGTGCTCAGCGTCGGGATTGTCATTGATGATGCCGTCGTGGTGCTCGAAAACATCTACCGCTTTATGGAAGAGAAGGGGATGTCAGCCTTCGAGGCCGCCAAGGAAGCCACGGCCGACATCGGTTTTGCCGTTCTGGCGACGACCCTTTCGCTGGTCGTCATCTTCGTCCCGGTGGCGTTTATGGGTGGCATTGTCGGGCGCTTTATGTCGTCCTTCGGCTTCACCTGCGCCTTTGCCATTCTGGTCTCGATGTTCGTCAGCTTCACGCTGACGCCGATGCTGTGTTCGCGCTTTCTGCGTCCACCCAAGGCCGACGGCGTGCACCACAAGTCGTCGCGTGCCACGGGCTTCTATGGCTGGCTGGAGCGGGGCTACATGTGGCTGCTGGAGTGGTCGCTGCGGCGTCCGGTGGTCATCATCGGCATTTCGGTGCTCACGGTACTGTCGGTTGTTCCCATCTTTTCCGTGATTGGCAAAAACTTCATTCCCTTTGACGATGTGGGCATGTTTGAGGTCGCCGTCAAGCTGCCCGAAGGCACGTCGCTGGAAGAAGCTGAAAAGCAGATGGCCAACCTCGAAGCCATCGTCCAGACGACACCGCACGTCACCCACTGCCTGACCACGCTTGGCGGTGATGAACAACGGCGGGTCAACCGGGGCAACATCTTCGTCCAGTTGACGCCGCTGACAGGGCGCGCCCTGACCCAGGCAGACCTGATGCAGATCGTCCGCGACAAGCTGGCCGACCAGCAGGGGAAACACATCTCAGTGCAGTATGTGCAGGCCATTACCGGCGGTGGAAACTCGGCTGCGCCGGTGCAGTATGTCGTTCGGGGGCCGGACATTGCCAAGCTCACGGACGCTTCCCAACGGCTGATGGACTTTTTGAAAGGCATGCCGGGGGTGGTGGACGTGGACACAACGCTCGAAGTCGGAAAGCCTGAACTGCGGGCGGTCATTGACCGCGAAAAGGCTGCCAACCTGGGCGTGAACGTGGCCACAGTGGCTTCCGCGTTGCGGACGCTCGTGGCTGGGGAAATCGTCGGCACGTACCGCGAAGGCGACGACCGTTACGACGTACGTTTCCGACTGCGCCAGGAAGACCGTACGGGGCCGGAAACGCTGTTGCGCTCGTATGTGCCTTCGACCCGGCTCGGCAATGTACCCATTGCCAACTTCGTTTCGTTTTTCAGCGGGGTCGGGCCGGCGCAGATTGACCGGTACAACCGGCAGCGCCAGGTGACGATTTCCGCCAACCTGCAGCCGGGCTACTCGCTGGACCGCGTCCTGCAGGGGCTGGATGAGAAGTCCAAACAGCTTGGACTGGGCCCGGAGTATCAGGCCAGCAAGCTCGGCCAGAGCAAGGAACTGGGGAAGGCGGCGGCCAACTTCCTGATGGCTTTCGTCCTGTCGTTCGTCTTTATGTACATGATTTTGGCGGCGCAGTTTGAAAGCTTCCTGCATCCGGTGACGATTCTGCTGAGCCTGCCCATGGCGGTGCCCTTTGCCCTGCTGTCGCTGATTCCCTTCGGCGAGACGCTCAACATCTTTTCGGCGCTGGGGATTCTGATGCTGTTCGGTGTGGTGAAGAAAAACTCCATTCTGCAGATTGACCACATCAACGTGCTGCGGGCGGCCGGGCAGGAACGATACGCTGCGATTGTGGCTGGCTGCCGCGACCGGCTGCGGCCGATTCTGATGACGACCCTGGCACTGGTGGCCGGGCTGATTCCCATGGCCGTGGCGCAGACACCCGGCTCGGCGGCGCTGCGTTCCGTGGCGATTATCGTCATCGGGGGGCAGTCGCTGTGTCTGCTCCTGACACTGGTGGCCATACCGGTGCTGTATAAGCTTTTCGATGATCTGACGGATGGCTCCTGGTGGCGGGCGCGGTTTGACGCGCTGCGCAACCTGTGGCGTCCGGCGCCCGCCGGAGACGCGCCGGCGGATGTCTCAGCCGCAGCACGCAAGCAGGTCCCGTGATGTTGTTCCGAACCTGGTCACGCCTGCTGCGCCCACGCCAGACGGCGCCACCGGCTCCGGCGGAGCCACCGCCGGCCTCCGCGCCGTCCGATGGTGTGCCTTCCGCTGTTTCGTCGGCCGGACGTGGGGCAACCCTGGGCCCCCCGGCAGCCGCTGCGCTGGAGCGTACGCAGGCTGCCCTCGAACGGTTGTCGCCACAGTTGGCGGCTGAGTTCAGCGTACGGTTTCCGTCTCTGGTGGCCCAGCTCGGAGAACCCGTGGTGGTGGGTCTCTGCCACCTGCTGGAACGGGCGGCAGCGACCCGGCACACGGCGCGCATGGCGGACATCGTCCGGGAAACCTGTCAGTCCGCGTTGCTGCTCAGCGAGGATGAGCCGCGGTGCCAGGGGTTGTTCCAGAGCGCCGCGCCGCTCTATGCCAGCGTGCCGCTGCTGGGGGCGGCGGCACTGCGCGTTGCGGCCCAGCACCCGGAACTGACGCCGGAGCAGTTTCACACCTGGCTATCCTGTGGTCTGGACCGCCATGGGGCGGATGCTTCGCGTCTGGCCGCTTTCATCCGTCTGGAAACGACCCAGGCGCGGGAAACTCTGGAGTCCTGCCTGCCGGGGCTTCCCCTTGCAGAAGCCATTCCAACCCTGCGGCACTACCTGCGGGCGCTGACCGGGCATCATTTTCAGTTGGTGGCGGCCACGCATGTCGCCGATACGGTGGAAGTCGGCGGCCGGGTCACGGTGGGCGGGCAGGCGCATCATCTGGCGCTGCCCCGGCGGGTGGCGGTCTTCGATGAGCGCGAGCGGAACTTTGTGCTCTACAAGCTTCTGGCGGCACAGGGGGCAGGGCGGCTGCTCTTTGGCGGGGATGTGGCGGACAGCCCGGTGCTACGGGCGGCCTACGAAACGACGCGCACCTTTTTTGCCGATCTGGGCGCGGGTGCAGGTGGGTTGTCGCACGTGGATTTTGCCCTCATCCGCGAACGTGCCGTGGAATACGTCCTGCCGCCGCGCCCGGAAGTCATCACGGTGGGGGCCACGCTGGCGCTGTTTCCCGATGCCGAAATGGCCACGGTGCTGTTTGATGTCATCGAAATGGCCCGCGTGCTGCGTGGCATGCGCCGGGCTTACCGGGGCGTGGCGCGCGATACGGAGGCGCTGACGGAGCCATTGCTGGCCAGTCGGCGCTCCCTGGCTGGCGCACCGCTTGGGGCCGCCGTCGTCGAACTACTGTTCCGCCTGGCGCTGGTGGGACAGGTTGGCCCGGCCGTGCAGGCCGAATATGCCGCCCTGACCCACACGTTGACCGAGGCATTGTCGCCCTGTCTGGCGGAAGGCGCGACGGTGGCCGATACCCTCCGGGTGACACTCGACATCTACCGCCTGCTTCCACCGCCCACGCAGCGTCGCTGGCAGCCGGATACCCGCCCGGACGAGGAAACTCCGTCCGGTCGCCACGCGCCGTCTGCCGCTTCAGCTACGGCGGCAGTGGACCGGTCGCCGCTGGCCCCGGTCAGCGTCCCGGTGCAGGGGGAACAACCGCCGGCGGAAGGCACAGCTTCGGATGCCGGAGAACGGCCGGTTGTGACACCCATGCCGGACGAAACCGACCGCAACGGCCCTCCCCCGGTCATCTGGCAGGCGGCAGAGATAGAGCCTTACCCGGAATGGGATGTCCGTCTGGGGGACTACCGTCCGAACTGGTGTCGGGTGGCGACGCTCCGCCTCGCCCAGGCGCCGGCACTGGTGTTGCCGCCGCGCGACGAAACGGCCGTGCGCCGTCTGCGGCGAGCCTTTGAACGCTGGCAGCCAAGCGATTTCGCCTGGGTGCGCCCGACGACGGACGGGCAGGAACTCGTTGTCGAAGCCCTTATCGAGCGCCACGTCGAGCGGCGAACCCAGCCGTGGGCTTCGGATGCCGTCTATGCTGTCCGCCAGCGGACGACGCGCTCGGTGGCCGCCCTGCTGTTGCTGGATGTTTCCCGCTCGACCGGTGAACACCTGGCCGGTGCCGGCCGGGGAGCGTCGCCGCAGCGGGTGCTGGACGGGGAAATCGAGAGTGTCCAGTGTCTGGCCGCGGCGCTTGACCAGATTGGGGATCGCTTTGCCGTCTATGCGTTCAACAGTCAGGGACGTCAGTCCGTGCGGTGTTTTCAGCTCAAGGCATTTGCGGAACCGGCGCGCTGTCTGCCCTCCCGCCTGGCGGCGCTGGTGCCGGCGGCCAATACGCGCCTGGGGGCGGCTGTGCGCCACGCCACACAGTTGTTGCTGCGTGAAGCCGCGCGGTCGCGCCTGCTGCTGGTGGTGACGGACGGCCTGCCGCAGGACAGCGACTACGGCGACGTGACCTACGCCGTAGCCGATACGGCGCAGGCGCTGGCCGAGGCGCAGTCCGTCGGGGTCAAACCCCTGGGGGTGGCGCTGGAAGCTGGTCAGGACGAAGCCCTGCTGGATATTCTCTTCGGGCGGGGACGGTATGCCCGCATCCGCGAAGCTGCGCGCCTGCCCGAAGCCCTGCCCCGCCTGTACCGGCGGTGGGCCATGTAGCTTCACGCGCCGCCGGCCGGTTGCGCCAGCCATGCCGGATGAGCCGGTTGGGGCTTATGCGGGGTGGCGGGAGGGGAAAAATCGGCGCTTGACACTCCCGTGAAGCACAGCACATCATCGGCGGCTTGACGCCCTGGGAGGTGCCCGTTGACGGTTGCCATTCACGTCGAACATCTCAGCAAGACCTTCAAACGCTACCAGCCCCGCCGGTATCGGACGCTCAAAGAGTCGCTCATCAATGGCGAAATGTTCGAGCGGCGGCTGTCAGAACGGATAGAAGCCGTCAGGGACGTTTCATTTTCGGTTGCCGCCGGTGAAACCTTCGGCATCATCGGGCGCAACGGGGCCGGAAAAAGCACGCTGCTGAAGCTGCTGTGCGGCATCCTCAAACCGACCACAGGGCGCATTGCCGTCCGGGGCCGGGTGGCGGCCCTGCTGAGCCTGGGCGTCGGCTTTCACGAGCAGATGTCGGGCCGCGAGAACGTCTTTCTCAACGGGCTGGTGCTGGGGCTGTCGCCACGTGAAATCCGGGCGCGCTTCGATGACATCGTCACCTTTGCCGAACTGGAAGATTTCATTGACGCGCCGGTGTGGACGTACTCAACCGGCATGCGCATGCGGCTGGCCTTTTCGGTGGCCGTCAACGTCGATCCCGACATTCTCATCATTGATGAGGTCCTGGCCGTGGGCGACATTGCCTTTACGGAAAAGTGTCTGGAGCGGATGCGGATGTTTCAGGAAAAGGGCAGGACCCTGCTGCTGGTCACCCACGACACGGCCATTCTGACCGCTTGGTGTCAACGGGCGCTCTGGCTTGACCAAGGGCAGGTGCGGGCGCTGGGGGACCCGACCGAAGTGGCACAGACCTACCTCAGCACCTTTTCCGATCCCGTTGCCGTCCCGGCCATGAACGCCGTTGCATGAAACCCATTGTCTTCTGCACCATCGCAGCCAAAAACTACTTTGCCTGCATTCGGACGCTGGCCGATTCCCTCCGGGCGCAGCATCCCCAGGCGGATGTTGCCGCCTTGGTGGTGGACCGCGACGAACTGCCGCCCCTGGCGGCAGACGGGATGGCGCTTCAGCTTCACGGGCCGGCGGACTTTCTGCCGGAAACCCGCTTTCGCCCGATGGCTTTCAAATACGATGTCACCGAGCTGTGCACGGCGGTCAAACCGTTTTACCTCAGCCATCTTTTCAGGCAGGGCTACCGGAAGGTGGTCTATCTTGACCCGGACATTCTCGTGCTGCGGCCGCTGGACATCGTTCTCGATGCACTTGACCGGTCCAACATCGTCCTGACGCCCCATCTGGTCGAGCCGCTGCCGCTCGACGACAAAATCCCGACCGAAGTCAACATCCTCCAGGCCGGCGCGTACAATCTGGGCTTCATCGGACTCGCGGCCGGAGCCGAAACCGAACGGATGCTGGCGTGGTGGAGCCGGCGGCTGGAAGACCTGTGTTTCAACGAAGTCAGCAGGGGGCTGTTCGTTGACCAGAAGTGGATTGATCTTGTGCCGGGGCTGTTTGACGGCGTGCAGGTGCTGCGTCATCCGGGTCTCAACGTGGCGTACTGGAACCTGCGCGAGCGGGACATCACGCAGCAGGACGGTGAGTTTTTTGCCAAAGGTGAGCCGATCCTGTTCTTTCACTTCAGCGGCTACGATACGTCCCACCCGACCGTCATCTCCCGGCATCTGTCGCGCTACACGCTGAAAGAATACCCGGTGGTTGCGCCGCTGTTTGAGCGTTACACGAAGCTGCTGGCAGCCAACGGCCACGCGCGCTACCGCCGGATTCCCTATGGTTTTGCGACGTTTGACAACGGCTTTCCCATCGAACCGGCCATGCGCCGCCAGTACGCCGAAGCCCTCCGGCAGGGGCGGCAGTTTGGTGATCCTTTTTCAGCGGGCGGGCGGCGTTCCTTCTTTCAGGAAATCACCGGCGTTGAGCCGGTCGAGCTGCCGATGGGCGTCAACATCGCCGGCTACTTTCGGGCTGAACTGGGCATTGGCGAGGCAGCGCGGGGGTATGTCCACGTCATCCAGAAGCTGGGCTACGCCACAAGCCTGTATGACTTTTCCGATACGGCCCCAAGCCGGAAACTCGATGCCACATTTGGCGAATTTTCACGTGACAACCCCTTTGGCATCAATCTTATATGTGTCAACGCCGACCAGGTCGAGGTGTTTGCCAGCCGGGCGACGGAGGATTTCTTCCGGGACCGGTACAACATCGGTCTGTGGGCGTGGGAACTGCCGGACTTTCCTTCCGAGTGGGTGCCATGTGCGCGCCGCTTTGACGAAATCTGGACGGCCAGCCACTTCATTCGCGCCAGCCTCGAAAAAAGCCTTGAAACGCCGGTGTACACCATTCCCCACGTGGTCGAGCCGGGGGCGGTGACGCCGCGCAGTAAGTCCTATTTCGGGCTGCGTGAGGATGAGTTTTGTTTCCTCTACTCTTTTGACTTCAACAGCACGTTCGAGCGGAAAAACCCACTGGCGGCAGTGGCAGCCTTCAAGCGCGCCTTTCGCCCCGACGAGCCAGTGTGCCTCGTGCTCAAGTGCATCAACGAGCACCTGGCGCCGGAGTCTTTTGCCCGGCTCACGGCGGCCGTCCAGGGAAGCAACATCCGTATTCTGAATGGCTATCTCTCGCGGGAAGACAAGCATGCGCTGACGCAGGCCTGTGATGCCTACATTTCGCTGCACCGCTCGGAAGGCTTCGGGCTGACGATTGCCGAAGCGATGTACTTTGGGAAGCCGGTCATTGCCACGGGCTGGTCAGGTAACATGGACTTCATGACGCCGGACAACAGCTTTCCGGTCGAAGTCACGCCGGTGGCCATTCGTGAAACCACGCATGTCTATCGCGCCGGGAACATCTGGGCGGAGCCGAATATCGAGCACGCGGCGCGCCTGATGCGGGAAGTCTGTGACCACCCGGAAGCGGCCCGCGTACGTGGCGGGCAGGCAGCGCGTGACATGCGGGAATATCATTCGATAGCCGCCATCGGCCGTGTGGTGGAAGCCCGGCTGCGGGAGATTGAGCGGTGCCGCCGGGCGAAAGTCATCCAGCGCGCCCTGGCCGCACGCCAGGAACCGGCATCAGCACCGGCGGCCCCGCCGGCCGTGACGACGCCAGACCTGCCGGTGGCTCTCCAGAATGGCTATCAGGGCGGTCAGGGGTGGCAACTGGCGCTGCGCTCGCAGCCCGAACTGGTGCGGCAGATGTTGCCGCTGCCCGGCGAAGCGTACGTGGAAGATTCCAAAGTGGGCACGCTGGGGCGTCTCTCAAAGCGCCTGCTGGCGCGACTGTTCCGGTTCTACATCTTCCACCAGAACAAGCTCAATGCGCACCTTCAGGGGCGGGTGGTGGAGCTGACGGAGGATGTCCACCGTCTGAACGAAGCCCTGGCGGAGTTGCGCGCCCGGCTCTTGCACCCGGACAAGCACTGAACTGCACCCGACGGGAATCCCGTGAAGTCGCTGCTCGATTACTACCGTCGCCATCCACATCGGATTCGGCAGGCTGTGCAGACGGCGCACCGACTCTGGCGGACTGAAGGCGTGCGAGGGGTTTGGCGGCATATCCAGACGCGCATGGCCGAAGAAGGACGCACCGCGCCGCCACGCTGCCCGTATCGCCGATGGGTGGCGCGCTACGACCGCCTGACCGACATTGACCGGCGGCGCATCCGGGAACGCCTTGAGCGGCTGCCCCATCGCCCGCTGTTTTCGATTCTCATGCCGGTGTGTGATCCTGACCCGCGATGGTTGCAGGCCGCATTGGCTTCCGTCACCCGTCAACTCTATCCCCACTGGCAGCTTTGCATCGCCGATGACGCTTCGACCTGCTCCGAAGTGCACCGCTGCCTTACTGAGTCCGCCCGGTCGGATAACCGCGTACACGTCGTCTATCGTCCAACGCGCGGCCACATTGCCGCCGCTTCCAACAGCGCCCTGGAACTCGCTACCGGCGATTTCATCACCTTTCTCGACCACGACGACGTGCTGGCCGAGCACGCGCTGGCCTGCCTGGCCGTGGCCCTCGATGAACAGCCCGAAACCGACGTGATCTACACGGATGAGGACCAGCTCGATGCGCGGGGGCAGCGCTTTGCCCCGCACTTCAAGCCCGGCTGGAGTCCAGAGCTGTTGCGCGGCTGCCACTACCTTTCCCATCTGACCGTCTATCGGGCAATGAAGGTGCGCGAAGCCGGCGGCTTTCGGCCGGGGCTGGACGGCGCACAGGATTACGACCTGTGTCTGCGCATCACGGCGCAGACCGATCCGGCGCGGATTCGGCACCTGCCGCATGTGCTGTACCACTGGCGGGTGACGGCTGGTTCCACGGCCGGGCGGCACGAAGCCAAACCTTACGCCCTGGCGGCCGGAGAGCGGGCGCTGGCCGAACATCTCGCCCAGGTCGCGCCGGGGGCGGAAGTGACCCGGACGCCGACCGGACGCTATCGGGTACGTTATCCGTTACCAGCACCACTGCCGCGTGTCAGCATTCTGATGGGCACGCGCGACCAGGTGGAACTGACCCGTACGGCACTTGACGGAGTGCTGAACGCCACGGATTACGCGAATCTTGAAGTCGTCCTCGTGGACAACGGCAGCCGCGAAGCTGAAACGCTGGCGCTGTTTGAAACCCTGCGGCAGGACGCACGGGTGCGCGTCATGCGCTATGACGCACCATTCAACTTTTCGGCCATCAACAACCTGGCCGCGCGTCATGCCACTGGAGACGTACTCGTGCTGCTCAACAACGATGTGCAGGTCATCCACGCGGACTGGCTGCGGGAAATGGTCTCGCACGTCATGCGCCCAGAGGTTGGCATCGTTGGCGCGAGGCTGCTGTACCCGGACGACACGATTCAGCACGTGGGCGTCGTGCTGGGGATTCGGGGCGTGGCCGGACACGTGCACCGGGGCGAACCACGGACGGCGCGCAGCATTCCTTCCAACGTCCAACTTCTGTGGAATGAAGTTGCCCGTGACGTTTCGGCGGTGACGGCCGCCTGTCTGGCCATCCGCCGGACGGTGTTTGAAACCGTTGGCGGCCTCGATGCCGAACACCTGCCGGTAGCCTTCAACGATGTGGATTTGTGCCTGCGGGTGCAGGAACATGGCTATCGCATTCTTGTGACGCCGCATGCCGAACTCTACCATCTGGAATCGGCCTCGCGTGGTTCCGACCAGCGCCCGGAGCGGCGCGCCGCCTTTCAACGGGAGTGCGAGTACATGCTGGCGCGGTGGGGGGCGCGGCTGGCCGATGACCCGTACTACAATCCAAACCTGACCCTGGAACGTCTGGACGCCTCACCCGCCCGTCCACGCCGACCCTATTTCTTTCGGGAGTCATCCTAGCCATGCCGCTCCGGGCGGTGGTGTTCGATTACGGCAAGGTGCTTTGTCAGCCGCAGCCGCCGGCTGTCCGGGAAGCTCTGGCAACACGTTTGGGTGCGCCACGGGAAGCCTTTGAAGCGGCCTATGGGCGGTTTCGGCTCGAATATGATCGCGGCACGCTCGACGATGTGGCCTACTGGCAGTCCGTGGCGCAGGCTTGCGGACGGACGCTCGATGCCGAGACGGCGTTGTGGCTGGCTGATGTTGATGCGCGAGGTTGGTCACATCCCAACCTGTCGCTTGTGGACTGGGCCGGGCAGGTCCGGCAGGCCGGTTTTCAGACGGCGATTCTCTCCAACATGCAGCGCAGTTTGCGGCAGCGGTTGGAGGAATTGTGTCCATGGTTGCCGGAAGTGGATGCGGCGGTTTTTTCCAGTGACCTTGGCTATGTCAAGCCGGAGCCGGAGATGTACCGCCGGGTGGTGGAGCTGTTGGCCGTTGCACCGCAGGAGGCGCTGTTTATTGACGACGTGGAAGCGAATGTTGCTGGGGCGCGGCAGGTGGGACTGTCTGTGTTGCGGTTCACCGATGTTCCAACGCTGCGGCAGGCGTTGACCGCGTTTCCCGAACTACCGCCAATCCTGTGAATGGTTCGCCGTGGGTATGAACTTCAACTTGAGTCCACTGGATGAGCCGGACATGACTTCCCGCCGCGTCTGGCAGCAGCGTGCCGTGCTGGCTGTCCTGCTTGGCGTATTGGCCGGGCTGACCTGGCGCAAGTGGGGCGATCCGGTGGTGGACTTCGGCTGCGAGTTGTATGTGCCGTGGCAGATCACGCAGGGAAAGCACCTCTACCGGGATATGGTCTGGTTGGGCGGGCCGCTGGCACAGTACGGCAACGCGCTGGCCTTTGCCGTGTTCGGCGTTTCCCTGACAACGCTCATCTGGGTCAACCTGGTGCTGCTGGCCCTGTTGACGGAACTCATCCGGGGCTATTTCGCCCGCTGTGTATCGCCGCTGGCCGGGCTGCTGGCCGGACTGCTGTTTCTGAGCCTGTTTGCCTTCGGGCAGTACGGCCCGCTGGCCAACTACAACTACATGGCGCCGTACCGCCACGAGCCAATTCGTGGCGTGTTGTTGGCTATTGGTGCGCTATATGCGGCAACCCACGCCTGGCAACTCTGGGCTGAACAGGGGCTGCCTGCTGCCCGGCGCAGGGGCCGGCGCATGGGTCGGTGGCTGGGTCTGAGCGGGCTGCTCTTTGGTGGTGTCTGCCTGACGAAACTCGAAATTGCCTTGGCGGCGGGTCTGGCGTTGTTCGCCGGTTTCGCGGTGGGTGTGGCGCGGCTTGGCATTCGTGGTCAATTCCTGTGGAAGCTGTCGGGCTGGTTTTTGGGTGGCACGCTGGTGCTGCCGGTGGGGTTTGTGGGCTACCTTGCGCTGCACATGCCGCTCACGCTGGCCCTGCGCGGTGCACTGGGCAACCTGGCGACGGTTGTGGTGGCCAACCCGGCGCAACAGGCATTTTACCGGCAGGTACTTGGCCTCGACGCTTGGGCGCAGCACGTCACCGACATCACGACCGGCTGTGGCATCGTCAGCCTGGCCGGGCTGGTGGTGCTGGGCGGGGAAAGGTGGCTGGCGCACCGGTGGCATCCGGCGGCGGCGCTGGGTGGCGCATTGCTGAGTGGCGGGCTGGCTTACCGTTTCGTGCCGTGGGAGCGGTTCGCCAAACCCTTTCCGGTGCTTCTGGCGCTGACGGCCGTCGGACTCGTCTGTGCCGTGAAGTGGGAAACTGACCGCGACCGTCTCGGCCGGCGCTGGTTGCCGCTGCTGATGTGGAATCTGCTGGCGCTGGTGCTCATCGGGCGGCTTGGTCTGGCGGCACGCCTCCATCACTACGGATTTGTTCTTGCCTTTCCGGCCTTTCTGTTTCTGGCGACGATGGCGCTGTTTGTCCTGCCGGCCCTGTTGCGTGGGCAGCAGGCTGGCACGGGCTGGCTCACAAGCGGTGTGGCGGCTGGTGTTCTGCTCGCATGTGTGACAGCACACCTTCAGCTTGCCTTCGATCACTACGGGAAAAAAACGCAGCCGGTAGGTTCGGGTGGTGATCGGCTGCTGACCTACGGCCCGCGTTGGACGCCGGTGGGGCAGGTGCTGGCCGAAACCACAGCCAGTCTGAGCCAATCACTGCCGCCGGAAGCGACGCTGCTCGTGCTGCCGGAAGGCATTGCCCTCAACTACTGGTTGCGGCGCACCTGTCCGACATCCCTTCTGGCTTTTGACCCGTATTATCTGGCCGCCGGAGGGGGCGAAGCCGCCGTCGTGGCGGAACTCGAACGTCACCCGCCGGATGTTATTGCGTTGACCCGGCGCGACATGCGGGAGTATGGTGTCGGCTGGTTTGGTGAAGACCCAAACTACGGACGCCAGGTCATGGTTTGGGTGCTCCGGCGCTACGAAGTTGCGCAGGTGTTTGGTGAATGGGAAGATTTTGGCGTCGTGCTGTTCCGGCGGCGGGCGGCTGATCTTCCACCCGTGCCATGATGGGTTCTCCGGCGGTGTCACCAGGGCAAGTCAATCACCATGAGTCATCCCACAAACGATCCTGTTGCGCCAGAGCTGTTTGCCGCGGTCTTTCAAAGTCTTGACATCCCCATCGTTGTTGTGGACTACGCCACCCGCCGCGTCGTCGCCGTCAACCGGGCTTTTACCAGCGAATCCGGCTACACTGCTGAACAACTTATCGGGCGGGAAACCAGGGAACTTTCCCTGTTTCCTTCGGAAGAGTCTCGCGACCGGCTCTACGCCACACTGGCCGAGCAGAAGCAACTGACCACAACCGTGGTGGGGCAGGCCCCGGATGGCAATGTGGCTGAACTGACCCTGTGCCTGTCGCTGGCCGAGGTTGGCGGCCGGCGCTACATGGTCATTTACACCAAGTTCATGAACACCCTGCTGGACGAGACGCATCAGGTGGAGCAGCGCCTGCGGGATGTCCTGGCGGTGGTGCCGGGCGTGATTTACCAGTACCGCTACGATGCTGCCGGGAAAGGACGCTTTACCTACCTGAGCCACAAGACGGAAGCCCTGTGGGGGATCACAGCCAAGGACATCGTGATGCATGAAGGCTGTTTCTGGGAGCACGTGCCGTACGAACATCGGCGCGAGGCCCGGGACAGCTTCGCAGCGGCAGCCGCCAACCGCAGCCCGTGGGAGTGGAAGTTTCCGCTCCGCCACGTGCGCACGGGTGAAGAACACTGGTTTTACTGCATTGCTTTTCCGAAGATGCTGCCTGACGGCGGTACGCTGTGGACAGGTTTTGTTTCTGACATCACCCAACTGCACCGCCTGCAGGAAGCGCAGCAGGCTGCCCAGACGCTGCTCCAGGAAGAGCGCCTCCAGAAAAACAAACTGGAGTCACTGGGGACGCTGGCCGGCGGCATTGCCCACGATGTCAACAACCTGCTGGCCGTGCTCACCGGCAATCTGGGCCTTATCAAACGCGATACGTCCCTGGGAGAGGAAAGCCAGCGCCGGCTGGAATCCATCGAGCGCGCTACGGAACGCGCCAAATTGCTCGCCAAACAGCTTTTGACCTTTGCCAAGGGCGGCGACCCGGTTCTGGAAAGTGTCTCGCCGGAAGTCTTCGTGGTTGAGCCCATGCAGTACATCCTGGAAGGCCGCGGCGTGGATGTCACCTTCCATCTCGCTACACCCCTGTGGCGTGTGCGGGCGGATGTCGGCCAACTGAGTCAGGTGTTTCAGAACCTGGCCACCAATGCGGCGGATGCCATGCCGGAGGGCGGGCAGGTGCGGGTGCATCTTCAGAACCGTACCCTGGGGGAACAGGATGTGCCGGGCCTGGCGGCGGGTGATTATGTACACATCAGCGTCACTGACACCGGCTCCGGGATTGCACCGGAACATCTGTCACGGGTTTTTGATCCCTACTTTACGACCAAAGCCGAGGGCTATGGTCTGGGGCTGGCGATTGTCTATAGCGTGATTTCCAAGCATGGCGGCCACATCGCCGTGACTTCAACCCTGGGCGTCGGGACACGTTTCGATGTCTATCTGCCGGCCAGAAAAACCATGGAAGTCACGCTGGAATCGGCGGTGCTGACCGGGGATGAAGCTGACCGGATTGCCAACCGCCGCCTGCTGGTGATGGATGACGATGAGTTGGTTCGGGAAATGCTCGGCACGGCGCTGGAAACCTTTGGCTATGGGGTCGTGGCCTGTCGGGCGGGAGAAGAAGCCATTGAACGCTACCAGGCAGCCATGGCGAATGGTTCTCCCTTTCTGGCGGTGATTCTCGACCTGCACATCAACCGTGGAATGGGGGGACGGGAAACGCTGGAGCGGTTGCGGCAGCTTGATCCGCAGGTGACGGCTATCGTCTGTAGCGGCTATCACGATGACAGCATCATGGCGAATTACCGGGCCTATGGCTTCGCGGCCAAGCTGCCCAAGCCATTCGACATAGATGCCCTGGGTGCCATTCTCAGCCGGCTGTTTCCTGGTTCACCCAAACCATGAGCCTTGCCCAGCGTACCGTGCGCCTGACCAGTTGGGGACGTTTTCCGGTGGCCATGGCCAAGGTGGCGCGTCCGGCCCGGCAGGGCGACCTGGTGGGACTCCTCGGTGACGACACCCACCCTTCACTCATTGGGCGCGGTTATGGCCGCAGCTACGGCGACGCCGCCCTCAACACGCCGGGCATCGTTGTCGAACAGGTGCATTTTGACCGCCTGCTGGCTTTCGACGAGACCACGGGTGTGCTTGTCGCTGAAGCCGGGCTGCGGCTCAAGGACATTCTGGAAGTGTTCGTTCCACGGGGTTGGTTTCTGCCGGTGACGCCGGGGACGAAGTACGTCAGCCTGGGCGGGGCGCTGGCCTGTGACATTCACGGAAAAAATCACCACGGCGACGGTTCGTTTTCCAGTCACGTGGAATGGTTTGACCTGCTGACTGCCGACGGCCAGGTGCGCCGCTGTTCCAGAACCGAACAGTCCGACCTGTTCTGGGCCACGGCCGGGGGCATGGGCCTGACCGGCATCATCCTGACGGTGGCGCTGAAGCTGCGCCGCATCGAGACGGCTTACGTCAGCGTGGATTACCGCCGCACCCGTGATCTGGATGAAACGCTGGAACGCTGTGACGCCGAAGACCACCGCTACCGCTACGCCGTATGCTGGATTGACTGCCTGGCCCGGGGAAAACATCTGGGGCGCAGCGTCCTGATGCGCGGCGATCACCTGCCGCTGGCCGACCTGCCGGCCCGCTACCGGACACAGCCCCTGCGGCTTCCGCGCAAGCCCGAAGTGACCGTGCCCTTTTCCTTTCCCAATGGCGTCATCAATGCCTGGACGGTCCGGGCCTTCAACATCGTCTTTTACCACAAGCACCCGAAGGCAACGTCGGGTGTGGTCGTGGACTTCGATTCGTACTTTTATCCACTGGACGCCGTGCTCGAATGGAACCGGGTCTATGGCCGGCGTGGTTTCATTCAGTACCAGCCGGTAATTCCTCTGGAAACAAGCCGTGCAACGCTCATCAGGTTGTTGGAAGAACTCAGCCGGGCCGGAATCGCTTCGTTTCTGGCGGTGCTCAAGCGGTTCGGGCCCCAGGAAGGGCTGCTGTCCTTTCCCATGCCGGGCTACACGCTGGCGCTCGACATTCCGGTGAGCGGAGACGCCATGTTTGCCCTGCTCGACAAGCTGGATGCACTCGTCGTGCAGGCCGGTGGACGGATTTACCTCGGCAAAGATGCCCGCCTGAAACCGCAGCACCTGGAGGCGATGTATCCGCAGCTTCCAGTCTGGCGACGGATCAAGCAGACGGTTGATCCCGAAGGCCGGTTTTCGTCCGATCTGGCGCGGCGCGTGGGCCTTGTGCCGCCGGACTAGACGGCGTCAGGGCTGTTTGTCCGGGCGGAACGGACGTTCCTTTCCGGCCACAGCTTCGGCGTAAGCACCGCCCCGTACGTCGCCAAGGGCGATGGCCCGCTCATAGGCGGCAATGGCTTCCGGCCGCCGGTCGGCAAAATCGTAAATCCGGCCGATGGCCACGTAGGCCCGCGACGCCAGCCAGCGTTCTTCGGGCTTGGCCAGCCGGGCCGCGCGTTCATACAGCTCGACGGCCTGTTCGAGCCGTTCCTGGAGGGCGGCCAACTGTTCGCTTTCATCGGCGGCGGGGTCCGTTTCCACGGCGCTCGGCTGTTTGGCCGTGAGTTCCGCGAGGCCGAACGTGGCGCGGGCATCCTGGGGGTCTTCACGCAGCAGGGCTCCGAGCAACTGCCGTGCCTCGGCGTATTTTTTGGCGCGCAGGAGGGCGTCGGCCTGCTCGATGCGGGACAGGCTTTTGGCTGTCGGCGCGGCGCGGACGAGCTGCCGGCGCTGTTCGACCCGGGCGCGCAGGGCGGCCAGTTCCGTCGGGCGGCGGCGTTCGCGTTCCGCATCAAAAGCCGACACCATGCGGGGAAGCCAGTCGAGAATATCCACGCCGGTTTCATCGAGCGCGGCAAGCTGCTCGAAGAAGTGCAGGGCCAGAACGCCGCCACGCTCCCAGACGCCCAGCAGTTCGACGCGCGCTTCTTCATCGGCAAGCTGAAGCTGGGCCCGTTCGGTGTCATCGTCCGTCTGGCGCGCGGCCTGCCGTGCCGCCTGAATGGACAGGCGGGCCTCGATGGCCCGGCTCAGGGATTCCCGGACGATTTCAAAGACGTTGTTTTTCAGGGCCGGATCGGCATTGGGCAGGCTGCCGGCCAGTTTCACAATGGCAGTACGCCGGTCAGCGATGAGTTTGCCCGAACGGGCAATGACCGGCTCCAGAAGAAAGCGCAGCAATGCCCGCCGGATAGCCCGGTTGGGGGCTTCCCGTGGCGCGCTGACGACAAGAAAGAACTCGTCTCCGGGCCGGCGGTAGGTGCGCCGGTCAGCACCGTTCAGAATGTCATTGCGTGTGACGACCCGCCCCACCGGGCCCAGCAGGTCAGGCAGGATGAACATCCGCCGGGTGCGTTCACGGAGTTCACCGGCCGGCAGGTTGGCGCTGGTCAGGGTGTCGAGATCGGCGATGGGCGGCGCATCCCGGGCCGTGACGATGGGCTGCGTGTGCAGAAACGTCAGCAGGCGGAGGGTTTCTTCGTCGGCGATGGACTGGAGCCGTTCGGTAAAGGCTGTGTAGTTGGCGGCATATTTGGGAAATGCCGCCCGTACCGGTGCGCGGGTGGCAAATTCGGCGATCAGCGGCGCCAGACCCGCCAGTGGACGCACATCCGGCGGCAGGGTTTCTGCTGGCGGCAGGGTGAAGTCCGGCAACGGGCGCGCCAGCATGGCCAGTGCCACGGCGCTGCCCATGAGGGTCGGGCGGTGGCGTTCGGCTTCAGGGAGCTGTTTCCAGAAAGCGCGCAGCTTTTCCGTGATTTCAGGCGGGGTGGTCTGCTGGAGATCGCGGAGCAGTTGCGCCCGGACCTCATTGGGCGGGGCGTCCGGCGTTTCGGCGTCGAAGCCGGCCAGATTGAGCGCGGCGAGCGTCACGAAGAGCCGCTCGTCCGTTCCCACGACGATGTTGGCCCGGGCTGACGGGGGCTGGGTTTGCGCGGTGACGGCTCCGGCCGTCCAGGCCAGGACCGACCAGACCAGAAGCATGACGGGCCAGAGGTGGTGTCGCATCCGTAAGAAAGGCATGGGGGAAGGTTGAATCAGCGAAAGGGAAAAACTGCCGGGTGCGTTCGAGAGTTTACTTGCTGAGTTTATACACCTGCCGCATCCAGTCGGCCGTCAGGCGCAAGCCTTCTTCAAGGCTGTAGGTGCTACGGTGGCCGAGATCGCGTACGGCTTTGCTTGTGTCCACCAGCTTGACTTTGGTGGTCAGCGGTTCGGCGTCGGCATAGCGCACCAGGGCGGGCGAAGCGCCGGTCACCTTCAGCACCAGGTCGGAGAGTTCCTCGATGGTGTGAAGCTGATCGCCGCCAATGTTGTAGGTTTCACCCGGCTTGAAGTGTTCGACCAGATTGGCCACCGTGCGGATGGTGTCGGCCAGAAACGTGGAAGTCCGGGCATGGCCGCGATAGACCGTCCACGGCAGGCCGTGCAGGGCGCAGTAGAGAAAGCGGCAGTTCACCGAGCGATAGGGGCTGTAGTATTCGCCGGGTCCGTAGGTGTTGAACAGGCGCACGACGACGCTTTCGACGCCATGCTGGGCAATGGCGTTGCGGATTTGCATCTCATTGACCCACTTCGACATGGCGTAGTCGTTGAGCTGCTTGATCTCGACTTCATCGGTGATGTGTTCGACCATCAGATGCGGATAGTCACCATAGACTTCCGATGAGGAGAAGTGCACCAGTCGAAAACGCTGGCTTTCCTGAAGGCGCAGCAGGTGCTTGGTGCCAATAACGTTCGTGCGCCAGAGCGTTTCGTAGAAGTCTTCTCCGTTCCAGCGTCCAAACTCGGCGGCGCAGTGGAAGACGTAGTCGAAACGGCCGAAGTGCTCGAACAGACGGGCGAGTTGGCGAAACTCGCCGATGTCGCAGCGGGCATAGCGCGGTTCGCGGAGGTCTCCGTGCAGCCCAAACGCGACTTCGTCGGGCTGGTGCGCGAGGTCACAGGAGATGACATCGTGATGTCGCTCACGAAGTTCACGGACGAGCCAGGTGCCAACGACACCCAACCCGCCCGTGACCAGAATACGTGCCATCGTTACGTGTGGCGGGAGTGGGCCGCTTCAGCCAGCCGCGCCAGCGGGGGAGGTATGTGGCCCACCCGGAGAAAGACCCGCAGACCTGAAGCCACTTCAGGAAAAGCTGGCAATGGCGTCGGCCTCGTTGTCGAACGTATCGAACACCGTCAGCAGCTTGGTGATCATCAGCAGGTCCTGAATCTTCTTCGTGAGGTTCAGCAGCTTGAGCTGCCCCTGCTGATTTTTGACCGTCGTGTAGCTGTGGACGAGTTCGCCAATCCCGGAACTGTCCACGTAGCTCACATCGCCCAGATTGAGCAGGATGTTTTTGTTGCCATTTTCGAGCAGGGACTTGACAGCTTCCCGGAGCTGGACGCTGCCTTCGCCAATCGTGATTTTGCCGCTGAGGTCCATGATGGCGACATCGCCAACAGTACGATGGGAAATGGTCAGTGACATACGGACGCGGGACTCCTTCGCTGAAAAATATCGGCCGGTGCGCCGGTGTGATTCGAGCCTGTTGGTTGGTGGCAGCCTATCATTGCTGTCCTGGCGTTGGTTTTCAAACTTTGCTCCACGTCCCCGCCACAGTCTCCTCCGGGAGCAGGTCGCAGGAGCGGTGGACATAACGGATGCGTCCCTAAGCCTGCTTTCAGACATCCATCCCGGTTGTTTTCAGCCTTGGCTGCGGCTTTTTCAGCCTTGGCTGCGGCTGTGGCTGGCGTCACGGCCGTTGCTGCTGCCGGCAGGGCTGGCAGGGCGGTACTTCACCATGCGCACTTCAAGTCCGCCCTGCCGGTGGGGCAGGAATTCGACGGTATCCATGAAGGTTCGCATGTAAAAAATGCCCCGCCCGTTGGGGTTCAGGAGGTTCTCCGGGGCGCGCGGATCAGCAAGGTGGCTGGCATCGAAACCGTTGCCACGGTCACGCACGACGACGATCAGCTTTTCATCCGTCAAATGAAAGCGAACCTGAACCGGCTTGGAAATATCGAGTTGGTTGCCGTGCTTGATGGCGTTGACGATGGATTCCCGAACGGCCAGCCCGACCCAGTCCACGTTTTCGGCCTCGAATCCAGCCAGTTGTGTCAACTGATCGGCAACCGTACCCACCATTTCCACGAACCGGTAGTGACTCGCAATTGTGACTTCAATGACCGTATCGGCCGCACCCTGAATGTCGTCTGGCATCGTTTCCACGATTGTTGCCCGCCTGCACGCCGACTGAAGTTGAACCACGGCGCATCATCAACAGCTTGAGCACCACTGCCCCGGCTAGATAACACGCGGTGAAAACGAGCGTCAAGGCAGGGGGCGTCATGGCCGCGGGCAATTCGTGCTATGATTTCCGGCCGTGGGCAACCGTCCTGTAGGATTGTCCGCCGGTCCCTGTGCGGTGAGCCGCTACGGTACGCCGCGGCTGAACGTCTGATTGGAGTCTGGGTTAAAGGGCCGGCAATGGCCGGCCATAAGCTGCGGAAGTCTGTCGCCGGGGACGGTTCACAGGCGGGCTTCATGTCCTGGTCTTTTGAGTTTGTCGTTTCTGGGGGAAGTGATTTCGTGAAAGCAAAACAATGGTTGGCGGCGCTGGGGGGCGCAACCCTGGCCGGTGGTTTGGCCTGGCAGTATCTCAAGCGTCCGCGTGACGTGCGCTGGATTGATTACGTGGGCGAACTGCCCCACCCGGATGCCAGTCGCTTTACGGTGGTGGATGGCGTGCGGTTGCACTACCAGGAATTTGGCGCACCGGATGCGCCGGTGCTGCTGCTGCTCCACGGCTACTGTTCATCCAACTACACGTGGAAAGACGTGGCCGAGCCGCTGGCCGCAGCCGGCTACCGGGTGATTGCACCCGATCTGAAAGGGTTTGGTTTTTCGGAAAAACCGGCCGACCGCCGCTACCACGTGCAGGACCACGCCCAACTCGTGATTGGGCTGCTCGACCGGCTGGGCATCGAGACCGCCACCTTTGTGGGGAACTCCTTTGGCGGGGCGGTGTCGCTGGCCTGCGCTCTGATGTGGGCCTCGCGGGTGACGGGACTGGTGCTCATCGATGCGGCCTACAATGACGCACCTTTGCAGCAGTACCCGTTCAGCCTCTATGCCCGGATTACACGGACCTGGCTGGTTGGGGAAGCCGCCGTGCCGTTGCTGATGTCCACCCGCCAGACCTCGGAAACCCTGCTGCGCGGGTTCTTCCACGATCAGCAGGTGGTGACGCCGGAGCGCATCGCGGCTTACTTTCGTGCGCTGCGGACGGTGGAAGGGCAACGCGCCGCCATGACGACGGCCCGCCAGTGGGACCTGAACTGGATCGAGCAGGAGTTGTCCAGCATTACCGTCCCGGTACTCATCATCTGGGGCGAGTATGACCGGTCCATTCCGGTCACGCTGGGCGTCCGTCTGCGCGCCCGGCTTCCACAGGCCGAGTTTGTGGTCATCCCCGATTGTGGGCACATCCCGGAAGAGGAGCGCCCGGAAGAAACCACGGCCCTCATCCTTGACTTCTGCCGTCGGCAGGCGGCGCGTCCGGCCCCGTCGCTGGCGGCTTCCGCCACGGCGGCTTTGGCGGCCGGTGCGTCTTCCGCACTGGCTCCGGTCAGTCTGGCCGTGGCCGTCCAACCCGACACGTCGGCTTCGGCTGACACCGCTCCGCCCAATGCCACTTCACCCCAGGCGGCCGAGGAATCGCCGGCGGAGTAGTCCTGGGAGTGGCGGTCGGACCAGGCACGACTTTGGCAGCACGCCCTGGCTCTTCAGGCAAGGGGCGCTTTGGGAGTACACCAATGGCAATTCAGCAGCATGACTGGAGCCTTCAGCGCAAGGGCGTCATTGATCAGGAGCGCCACAAGGAGCGCGTCAAAGAAGCCATCCGTAAAAACCTCGGCTCGATTGTCTCCAACGAGGCCATCATCCTTTCGGATGGCCGCAAGACGGTCAAGGTGCCCATTCGGTCGCTGGATGAGTACAAATTCCGCTTCGACCGCCACAAGCAGAAGCACGTCGCCCAGGGCGATGGCGACTCGAAGGTGGGCGATGTGGTGGCGCGGGAAGGCCAGTCCGGCAGTGGGCCCGGTAAGGGCGGCACGGGCCCGGCCGGCAGTGATGCCGGGCAGGAATACTACGAAGCGGAGGTCAACATTGATGACATCGCGGCGCTCATTTTTGAGGACCTGGAACTACCGTTTCTCGAAGAGCGTGCCAACAAGGCCCTACCGGCCCGCACCACCCGCTTCACGGAAATCCGCCGCACCGGAGCGTTTTCCAACCTCGACAAGCGCCGCTCGATCATCGAGAACCTCAAACGCAATGCCGTCGAGAAAGGGCGCGCCCAGGTGGGCGGCTTCAAAAAAGAGGACCTGCGCTTCAAGAGCTGGGAGGAAGATGTCCGCTTCGAGTCCAATGCCGTCGTGCTGGCGCTGATGGATGTCTCCGGCTCGATGGGCGAGTTCAAGAAATACATTGCCCGCAGCTTCTATTTCTGGATGGTGCGCTTCCTGCGGACCAAGTACGACAACGTCGAAATCGTCTTCATCAGCCATCACACCGAGGCCAAGGAAGTCACCGAGGAGCAGTTCTTCACCCAAGGGGAATCCGGTGGCACGGTGGTGTCCAGCGCCTACAAACTGGCGCTCGACATCATTGACAAACGCTACTCCCCGAAGGACTGGAACATCTATCCCTTTCACTTCTCGGATGGTGACAACTACTATAGTGACAACGAGGAAGCCGTCCGGCTCGCCGACAAGCTCATCACGACCTGCAATCTCTTTGGGTATGGCGAAATCGGGGATGAGGGCGCATCAAGCTACCGGCGTTCGTCGGGGGCGCTGCTTTCGATCTTCAAGGAACATCTCAAGCACCAGAAACGCTTCATTGGTGTGCGCATTGACAGCAAGGAAGACGTGTATCCGGCGCTTAAGGAGTTTTTTGGCGCGCGCAACATCAAGGTTTGACCCAACCCGCTGAAGTCACCGGGTGACGGCCGTCGGCCGCCACGGACTGTGGCGCCCAGGCACGGGCCGCAGCCCACATGTCCCGGACGGACGAAACCGGCCGTGGGTTGCAACGGAAACGTAACGGACGGAAAGAGCAACGACGTGAAGTGTCCATACTGTGGCAACCTTGAAGACAAGGTTGTGGACTCCCGCGAAAGCCGCGAAGGCGACGTCATCCGTCGCCGCCGTGAATGCCTGAAATGTGAACGCCGGTTCACATCCTATGAGCGGATTGACGAAATCCCCTACATGGTCATCAAGAAAGACGGCCGGCGGGAACCCTTTGACCGGCAGAAGGTGCTGGCCGGGTTGGCACGGGCCTGCGAAAAGCGTCCCGTGCCGGCCGCCAAGCTGGAAGCCATCGTCAATGCCGTCGAGAAATACGTTCAGGAATCGCGCGACCGGGAGCGGTCAACACAGAAGATTGGCGAACTCATCATGCGCCGGCTCAAGGATTTGGACAAAGTGGCCTATGTCCGCTTCGCCTCGGTGTATCTGGAGTTCAAGGATGTGACGGAGTTTATGTCCGAGTTGAAATCACTTGTGAAGACCACCCCGCCAGCGTCCCGCCGGAGACGTGGCGCGAACGGGATTTCAGCCTGAGTCAGAACCTGAAGTGTGCGGCGGCAAGTGATGCCGCCGGTGTCTTTTCAGCAGACGGGGCCGCTTGCGCCCCGGGCCGGGCTGATATAGCGTGTCGGATACCACCAGAGCTGTTTTTCAGACCGGTTCAAGGTGGCCCACCGGGCTGGTTTGAACCCTTCCTGATGCAACCACCAGACCACGGCCGCGCGACCAAGGCGGGGAACAAGGGAGTAGAGTCGTATGAGTTACTTTGACTTGCCACCGATCATCGAACGCATGCTGGCGGTCGATGACAAAATCAGTGACCTGAACTTTTCTGTCGGGCGTCCGCCACAAGTCGAACTCAACGGGAAGCTTGTTCCGGTGGACATCAAGGGGCTGCGCAACCTGACCCCCTACCAGACCGAAATCATCGCCATGGCGCTGATGGCCGGCAACAACGACGCGGCAGAGAAGCTGGTGCAGACGGGGTCGGTGGACCTGTCCTACAGTCTGCCTTCCCGGACGCGCTTCCGCGTCAACATCTTCTCGCAGCGTGGGACGTATTCCATCGTCATGCGCGTCATTCCGACGGAAGTGCCCACGATTGAGTCGCTGGGGCTGCCACCGCAGTTGGGCGAGATTTCCCATCTCAAAAACGGGATCGTCCTCCTGACCGGGCCGACCGGCAGCGGCAAGTCTTCGACGCTGGCGGCGATTCTGCGCAAGATCAACGAGGAAAAGTTCTACCACATCGTCACCATTGAAGACCCCATTGAGTTTCTGCATACCCACAAAAACTGCACCATCAATCAGCGTGAACTCGGCAGTGACACGCCAAGTTTTGCGCTGGCACTGCGGGCGGCGCTCCGGCAGGCGCCGAAAGTCATCCTCGTCGGTGAAATGCGCGACCTGGAGACGACCGAAATCGCGCTGGAAGCCGCCGAGACGGGCCACCTGGTGTTTTCCACCCTGCACACCACGGACGCTTCCAAGACGGTGGACCGCATCATCGGTATCTTCCCGAAGAACGAAGAACACGTCATTCGCGTGCGACTGGCGCAGGCCTTCCGTTACATCATCACCCAACGCCTGATTCCACGGGCGGATGGCAAAGGGCGCGTCGCCGCGGTGGAAATCCTCAAGTCCACGCCCCGTACCCGTGAGTACATCGAAAAGGGCGAGAGTGAAGGAAAGTCGCTGCTGGATGCCATGGAAGACGGTTCACTCGACGGCATGCAGCATTTCGATCAGGTGATTGAGCGGATGATCCGGCAGGGCGTCATCACCCAGGAAGACGGACTGGCCTTTGCCACGAACCAGAACAACCTCCTGCTGCGCCTTTCCGGCCTTGGCTCTTCCAGCGACTTTGCCGGCGCCGGGGGCAGTGAAATCAACCGCATGCAGAAGGACCAGGGGCTGCGCAATCCGACCATGGGCGGCATGCGCCCGGTCACGCCGCCGGTGCGCAGCACGACCGAGACGCCGCGCCCCTCCATGCTCGACATCATCGAACGGTGACGGCTGGAAACGGCCGCCAAAGCCCCGGCCTGTGCAAAGCCCTTCGGCCTGTGGATGACGGTTCATGAAAGTTGTCTGCACGCAGTGTCGCGCCAAGTTTGAGATTCAGGAAAAAAACCTGCCGGACAAGCCGTTTCAGGTGAACTGCCCGAAGTGTCGCTTCGGGATGATGGTCAAACCACCGCCGAAAGCTACTCCCACGTTGCGCGGAGCGCCAAAATCTATGCAAGCCAATCAGGATGCCATCATGCAACTCGTGGCCCTGCTGACCGGGCAAACCACCCGCAGTGCCGATGGCTCGACGGGGGCGCTTGCCAACTGGCAGCGCCGTCAGACACTGCTGTGTCTGGCAGACCCGGCGCAGGCCCAGCAGGTACTCGACAAACTCGACCACCAGACCTACGCCCCGACGGTCTGTACCGAAGCCGCCAAGGCCATTGAGCTGATGCGGGACTCGCAGGTGGACATGGTGCTGCTTGACCCCCAGTTTGACAGCGCGAACCAAGGGGGGATCGCCGTTCTCCGGCACGTCAACTCGCTGCCTCCCAAGTATCGGCGTCGGACATATCTCGTCCTGGTCTCGCCGCAGGTCAAGACGCTGGACACCTACATGGCGTTTCTGAACGGCGTCAACCTCACCATCAACACCACCGACATCGAGACCATCAACCAGATACTGGAGCGCAGTATCCGTGACTTCAACGAGCTGTATCGCGGCTACAACACGGCGGCCGGGCTGAACCCGTTCTAGTTGTCGCTCTCCGTCAATGGGGCACGCTACGCCTGAAGGGGGGACAGATGCGGGGCGTGTCCAAATCACCGGTGCCATGGCATGCTATGGCATCGGTGGGTGCCTGATGCGCCCGGATTTTTTTACAGCGTTGTTGTCGAGGTTGAAGTCATCGTGATGCAGGTCAAATCACGTGTGAAGACGTTGCTTGCGGTGCTGTGGCTGCTTGTCGTGGCCGTCAGCCACAGCGGGGCCGGAACACCGGCACCGACCGCTTTGCGGTTTCGCGATCTGGATGGGGTGCAGGTCAACGGTCGGGAAGTCGTCTTTCCAGCACGCGCCCAACAGCTCAACGGCAAGCAGGTGGAAGTCAACGGCTTCATGGTGCCGCTTGGCATCAGTGATGGGAAAATCCGCCGGTTCATCCTCATTGAAGTGCCGCTGGCCTGTTGCTTTGGCGATGGGCCGGGCATCGAGCAGATGATTTTCGTGACTCTCGCGCCGGGACAGGAACTCAGCGCCGCCAGTGACTACCCCGTGGCGGTCAGCGGCACACTTCAGGTCGGGGTGCAGCGCCGGGAAAGCGGGGCTGTCGAAAGCCTCTACCGGATTGTCAACGCACGGGCGCGGAAGCTGGTGTGAAAGCCCGCATACTCCCGGTCTGTCAGATACAAACCGGAAGATGTGCTCTGTCAGCTCACGCTGGCTTTGTCCGGCTGATGACTATGGGGGCGCCACGCTGGGCAAGTGAAGCCTGAATGGCTTCAAGGGTACGAACGACCGCCAGCCCGCTTTTCCCGTCGGAAACCGTCAGACTGCCGCGCCGCAGCCCGTCGAGGAAGTAGCGCGCCTGCGCCTTGAGCGGTTCTTCAAGCTGAATGCGCGGAATGGAGATGTCACCTTCACGGGCAAGCAGTTGGAATTGCCCGTAATCTTCATAGTACGGCTCGCGGATCACCCCTTTGTCGTAAATGCAGAGCGGCCCGATGGTGGCGAGGTCATCCCAGACGAGCATCTTCCGGTCGCCCACGACAGTAATCTCACGCACCTTGCGCGGGTTGAGCCACGACACATGGACATGCGCCAGCAGGTCATTGGGATAGCGCAGGGTGATGAACGCCAGGTCTTCGATGCCGGGCTGGAGATAGGCCGCGCCCGAAGCCGAAACTTCGATTGGCGTGGCGCCGGTCAGAAAGTCGAAAATGGCAATGTCGTGGGAAGCCAGGTCATAGACGGCATTGACATCCTTGCGAATCGGCCCCAGGTTCGTACGGGTCGAAACCATGGTGTAAATCCGCCCCAGATCGCCGAATTGCAGGTATTCCTTGAGCTTGAGAATCCCACGGTTGAACAGGAAGACCTGCCCGACCATCAGCAACCGGTTCCGTTCGGTTGCCAGGGTGACGAGTTCCTCCCCTTCTTCCGCCGTGCGACAGAGCGGCTTTTCGACCAGAACGTGCTTGTCGGCCAGCAGCGCATCCCGGACGATGGCATGGTGCGTGTTCGTCGGCGTGGAGATGACAACGGCGTGAATGTCGGTTTCGGCGAGCATCCGGCGGTAGTCTTCAAACAGGGCGAGGCCCGGATAGGCCCGACCCACCCGCTCCAGGTTCTGGCGGCTGACATCCGCGGCCGCCACAACCCTGGCTTCGGGAAAAGCCGAAAATGTGCGGATGTGGTTCGGCCCCCAGTGACCACACCCAATGACGGCGATATGAAAGGTGGCTTGGCTCATAACCTATGCTTTCAGATGCAGATTTGCGGACGGGTGACTCCACATGTGCCGGGACCAATGAAAAGCCCGGTGGCGCAGGTGCAATCAGGTTTGTCCCCGAATATACATCGTTCGGTCGCGGAGCAGGATGGTTTTGGTCAACCGGACTGAGGGGATGGTTTGCCAGCCGTCTTCGGGCTGTGTCCTTCGGACTCACCTGCGGGTATCCCACCTCTCCGGCCGGGCATTACTGAAGCCTGCGGCATGCTGCTTACCCTTGCCATCTGGATCATCATGATTGTGCTGGCAGGCGTGATTGGGCGGATCTGCCTGTCCGGGGTTGTCTTTTCCAGCACGTCTGAGCCGTTCACAATCAGCCTGTGGTTTGGGGTCGGGGTGTTGTCCAACCTGTGGTTAAGCACGGCCTTCCTGCTCCCACTCACGCCCTGGGTCGCCGCCCTGACCGCTGGCATCCTGCTTCTGGCACTACAGCGGATGCGGCCGGCCCACCCGCTTCTGCCCGAATGGGGGAAGTGGCGTTGGTCGGCGGCGGCCGGACTGCTGTCCTTGGCCCTGCTGGCGGCAGCAGCGGTTGCCGTCGCTCCCGTCATCCTGGTGGACACGGGGATTTACCACTACCCCGCGATGCGCTGGTTGGCCGAGTATGGCGTGGTGAAAGGCACGGCCCTGCTCGATGTGCAACTGGGCTATGCCTCGCCGTGGTTTGCCCTCTTTGCGCCATGTGTTCACGGCGGTCTGAAAACCCGCGCGGCGGGGCTGGCCGGTGGTTTTGCTCTGGCGCTGTGGTTGGTTGGGGCCGGACTGGCCGGGTGGCGGCTGTATCGTGGAACAGGCCGCCCCGGCGACTGGTTTTTCATCTGGGCCACGGCTCTGGGCATTGGCGCGCTGGGCACTTCCGATGGGCTGCTGGCGTCTTCATCGCCGGATGTGCCGACAGCGGCGCTGGTTGTCGTCGTACTGTGGGCGATGCTCGACCGGGAAACCCTGCCGCCGCCCGCCCGCCAGGGCCGGGACTGGACGGTGGCCGCCCTGGCCGGAATAGCCGCTGCCATCAAGCTGACGGCCATCCCCTTGCTGCTGTTGGCCGGCTGGCTGGTGTGGAGGTCAGCCCCCCGCCGCCGGTGGACGGCGCTCATCGCCTTCGTTGTCCTTGGAAGTGTGGCGCTTCTGCCGGTGACGCTGGCGCGGGTGCTGACTTCCGGCTGTCCCTTCTTTCCCTCGAAGCTGCTGGCGCTGCCGGTGGTGTGGCGCTATGAAATGAACCCGTGGCAGTCCTCAAGCGGCATACCCCGGTCACTGACCACCGTGATTCGTGATCAGGCGCGCTGGGACTGGGGAGCTTTGGCTGTGGCGCGCTACAGTACAGGTCCGCTCAACGGCTGGCTGGACTGGCACTGGCTTCCGGGCTGGCCGACGCATGAACCTGTCGCCGCCGGACTGCTGGCCGGAAGCGGACTGGCAACGCTGGTCTGTCTGGCGCGGCGCCGGACGATGCCGGCAAGCTGGATGTGGGCGCTGGGAACCGGATGGCTCGGAAGTGCCTATGTGCTGCTTCAGGCTCCGTCGCTGCGGTTTGGTGTCGGCTACTTCGTCGTCCCGCTGGCATTGGGGCTGGCGCAGCTTTCGAGGACGTTCCCCCGGTGGGCTCCGCTCCTGGTCTGGAGTGTGGGGCTATGCCTGCTCCCGTTTCCTTCGCAGTTGCCGCTGGTGCGTCCGCCGCGTCTGACGCCGGTTCCGGTTGTCCTCACCGAGGTCAACGGCATGAAGCTCTACCAGCCGGTGCCCCGGCCGGGCATCTTTCCGCGCTGTGGCGACAGTCCGCTTCCGTGTGGCTCGAACATTGATCCCACCGTCCGCTTGAGCGATCCCCGGCGCGGCGTTGCGGCCGGTTTCATCCGGGGGCCGATGCCGAGAAGGGAAGCCTTCTGATGGCGGCCATGACGCTGCACCGCTGGGCGCTGCTGGGGCTGATCGTGGCGAATGCGATCTGGGGCAGCACGTTTGTCGTGGCACAGGATGTCACCAATCCGGTGCATCCCGGCAGTCTCGCGCCCATGCGCTACATCATGGTGCGGTTCGGGCTGGCCGTGGGGCTGATGTTGCTGGTGTGGGGCTGGCGATTGCGGCGGCTGTCCTTTCAGACCCTGATCCATGGGCTATGGCTCGGCGTTTTTCTGGGGCTGGGCTACGTCCTGCAGGCGCAGGGGCTGGCCTGGAGCGGTAGTCCCTCCAAAGCGGCATTTATCACCGGGTCAAGTGTGTTGCTCGTTCCGCTGTTTGGGGCCTGGTTTGGAAAGCAGCGGCCGACGGCGGCCAATCTGCTGGGCCTCGGTGTGGCCTTCATCGGGTTTACCCTGCTGTGCTTTCCCGATGAGGCATCCCGTGGCTGGCGCTGGAGTGATGCCGTATCGTTCGGATGCACCGTCCCGTTTGCTGTGCACATCGTCCTGATGGAGCGTTATGCCGGGCAGTCGGATGTGGACAGTCTCAACATCGTGCAACTTGGCGTCTCCGTGCTCGTGGCCGTGGCTGGCTGGCTGGCGGTGGCCGGCTGGGTGCAGCTTGCCCTGCCGCTGCCGGATGTACTGACCCCGGAACTGCGGCCGTTGTCCATGACGGCCTACCAGGTGGGGGAGCTGCTCTATCTGGTGATGTTTGGCACGATTCTCTGCTATCGCCTGCAAACCTGGGCGCAGCGGCATGTTTCCGCAACACAGACGGCCCTGACGTTGACGCTCGAACCGGTGTTTGCCTCACTCATCGCGTTTCTGGCCGGCGTTGAACGGCTTGGCAGCCGTGAGCTGGTGGGCGGCCTGCTGACCATTGCCGGGGTCGTGATTTCCGAAGTGCTGGCTGTGACCAAAAAGACTTGACCCACCTGCCCAAAATGACGACACTCGGTGGCTTCGGTTGTCTTCCCAACCTTGTGAGTCAGGCAAAGAAAGGAGGTCTCGCTTCATGGCAAAGGCAAGCAAGCGCATCAACATCAAGTTGCAGAGTTCGGCCAGTTCACATTGCTACTACACGGAAAAAAACAAGCAAAACACCAATGAGCGTCTCGTGCTGAAAAAGTATGACCCCAAAGTGCGGCGGCACGTGGAATACAAAGAGGCCAAGTAGCGACCTCAACGGCACGGTGGAATGTGGTCAGGGCGCGAGTCGGCAGGCTGGCGCCCTTGCTGTTTTGCCCGGCCGGAGCGCTGGCGGCCGGGCAACCCGCGCCTTTTCCTGCCGAAAAGGTTGACGCAGCGCATTACGCTCGCTAGTGTAGCCGTACACAAGCGTGTAATCAGCCAAGCTTTTCAAGGGCCGAGCAGGAGCTTTTACCTCTCCCCGGCGGCGCGCAAGTCATGAAATCTTCTGAAAATGACAGCGGAGCAGGACGCCCGCTTGCCCGGCGTCCGACACGCTACCGTCTGGAAAAAAAGGTCAACGGTATCTGTGTCCTGGAAGTCGTGGGACGCCTGGCTCCCAGTACGGCACAGGAAGAGTTGACAACGCGCGTGGACGACCTCATTGCCTCCGGCCACGCCAACTTTCTCATTGACCTGCGCGGTGTGAGCTACATCAGCAGCACCGGTGTCGGGTCACTCATCGAGTGCTATCACCACGCGGAACGTGCTGGTGGCAAGCTCAAACTGCTCAATCCCTCGCAGGCCGTGCGGCAAATCCTCACCGTGTCAAAGCTGGACAGTGTGTTCGACATCTGGACCGACGAGGAAGCCGCCATCCGCAGCTTTGGAACAACTGGCACTGAGACTGCGCACCCGGAGGAAGACGACCCGCCGACGCTTGTCCCTGAAGCTGTCAAACGTCCTTCTGCTACCACTTCCGCGCCAGCGACGGCAGCCGCTTCCGCCTCCAAGGCGTCTCCCGCAGCACCGGAGACGCCAGAGGTCAAACCGGCACCGGCGGCTCCCCAACCACGGATTGTCAAGGCCGCCGATGCCCCCCCGCTGAAGAAAAGCCGCTCACGGCGCGCCAAGCCTTCTTCTCCCTAGAAGCACGGACTAACCTGCCGCCGACAGTCCAATGACCGTGCCGAAGGCCAGGGAGTCGCGGATGCGCAGCGCCGTTCGGACAGCCTGCTGCAGGCGGATGACCGGGAAGGTGGGGGCCCGCCCCTCGGCCAAGTCCCGGAGAAAGCCCTCGAAACAAGCCCGCTGGCTGGCAGGTGACGGCGTAAGGTCTTCGCGCTCAAGGTAGCCAGCCGGTGTCTGGACGGCCAGCCGTTCACGTGGGCTTTCTGCTCCAAAAGTGGCGCTGATGTGAACGCTGCTCCCATCGGCGAGTGCCAGTGTCAGGGCAAGGGTCGTCAGGCGTTCATGACTGACTTCCTGCGCGTAGAGCCGCTCCGGGACGCTGTCGGTGAAGCTCATGGCCAGCAGAACGGCTTCGGCCAGCCGCAATGTCGCTTCGGCAGAGGGCGCCGGGCAGGTGGCATGGAAGTCATATCGCAGCCAGGACGGAGCCTCCGTGCGCAGCCGCTTCAATTCAGCAAAAGCCGGCGTCGTCAGCCGGGCAAAGCCAATCATCAGCGGCACATCCTGCGCCATGGCCAGCCGGAACACTTCCTCCAGTTCGCTTTCCTCATCCGTAGGCAACTGGGTCAGAAAAAGCGGCAGCCGGCCCTGCAAAACCTCACAGGCAAGACGAAAGGCGTCCCCGGTGCGTCCCAGCAGCACCACGTCGGTCTTGCCGTCCGAACACAGGGGCGACACGTCATTCGTGCCGTATTCGGCATCGAAGGTTTTCACAAGCTGCCGCGCCTTTTCCGGGGTGGGCGCCACGACGCCCGTCACGCGAACCTGTCTGGAAGGGATGATTTCCCGCAGTGCGTCCTGTCCGGTGTCGGCAATCACGGCCAGCCCGACCATGCCGCTGAGTTTGGGACGCGCAACGCCGACATCGAACCGGACGGCCGGACTCGCCTCAACCGTGGCCGGATAGGTGACAGCCACGGCGCGACCCGGCGCGGTGTCGGCGCGGAGCATTTCCTGTACGGCGGCATCAATGGCATTGAAGTCATGACGCTCGATGGCCGGCCGGGCGGGCGGTGGCAGTGCCGTCACAAAACGCAGAAAGGCCTCCATGGCTGGAAGAGGTGAGGCTGCCGTCGCCAGCGGGTCCTGCTCACCGCGTCCGCCAAACCAGGTAAACTGTATCTGCATTTCCTGGGCGCGACAGGCGGCCCAGGCCGCTTCGGGCAGCATCGGCAGGCTGGCAATCAGGCGCGCCTGTGGCTGGGCCAGACTGGAAAGCCACGGCGTCAGGCGTTCGGCGGCGGCTGTGTCGGTGACAATCAACACCGGGAGGCGTTGCGCACGGGGTGGCGCGGCGTCCAGGTCACAGAGATCGGCTCCGGCAAGCTGACACAGCCCACGCGCCAGTCGTCCGGCCACGTTTTGCCCGCCAACGCCCACCGGCAGGCCCAGACGCACTTCAGCCGCCTCAACGGCCCGCCAGGCAATGCCGCCCGGAAGCGCCAGCAGCGCCAGATCGTCGGGCACGTCTTCCGGGATGGCCACCAGGCGGTTCGTGGCGACAAAAACCAGCGGGCCCGGAAGGTCCTGCCCGTAGCCAACCCAGGCCACCCGCTGTCCAATCTGGAAGCCACTGCGGGGCGCAACGGCCGTGATGACACCGACGCCGCCGTACTCGATGCTGAAGAGCGTCACCTTGCGCGTGACGAAGGTTTCGTAAGCCTTTTTGAAGCCTGCCTGCCGAAAGGAGGACCACATCCGGCGGACCAGTCCGGGTTTGGCCTCGGGTTTGGCCGCCGGCGCCAGCGCCGTCGTTTCCGTGCCGGTGCGGGCTTCGGGCGCGGCCGGCCTTTCGTTTGCCGCCAGCGTGGCGGCGGCATGCAGCAGGCACTGGCTGACGCGAATCACCGCGCCGCCCGGCGCCAGACGTGGGACAGGGGTTTCAGCATAGGTGAAGCGTCCCGTGCGGGGGTCCTGAACTGGTCGTTTCATGAAAAATCAGGATGTACGCCCGTCCGCCGTCAGGCATCGTCTTCGCTGCCCGTGGGGTCCTGGTCGGCAAGGTAGGCCGCAATCTGCCGGGCAACTTCACTGTCCTGGAGCGCGTGGCGGAGCGGGGCATCGAGGGCTGTCAGGCAGTCCGGGCAGAAACGCACGACCGGCGCCGCCAGCCGTTTCCCACAGCCGGCGCAGTGTTCCGCCAGAAAGCGCATCGTCTCGTTGGCGACGGCCTCCCACTGGGGATGGGCGTCGAAGCGGTCACTGGCCAGCGCGCTCAACTGCCACACCAGAAGGGCCAGCTCACCGACTTCATGCCAACTGTCGGTATAGCTTGCGGCTGGCTCGAAGATGGATGGCGCTGCGATGTCCCGGGCCGTCACTTCATACAGCGTCCGCAGAAGCGCCTGCCGGTATTTGTGCAAATGCTGCTTGGCCGCATAGACCGGGGGATTCACGACGGTTGGGTTCCTTCGGCGAAGGGAACGGTCTCGCCCGCCCTGGCCGGCTTGACACTGTACAGGATGTCGTAGGCGAGGGGATATTCAAGCAGCTCCCGTGCCGATTCCTGGAGGGCGGCAATGAAGGGGGAGGCAAGGTGGGTACGGAAGTTTTCCAGGCTCGTCCATACCTCATAGGACACAAAACATGCCGGGTCATCAGCCCGCACGTGAAAGTCATAGTAGAGGCAGTGGGGATGCTGGCGGATGGGTTCGATGAGCGCACTAACCGCGCCAAGAACCTTCTCCTCGCAGCCCGGACGGGCCGTAAGCCGTACCATGATGGCAACCGGGCCGTCAGGTGTCATGGTGTCTCCTTTGTGGCACTGGGGGAATTCCAAAGGCCCTGCCTGTCCTGACCAAGGCTGGCCGCCATGATGCCGTCAGTCCTGACGCTGACGCAAGTCGTCAGCCACCCGGCCAGACGCACGGGCGGTTTGGAGTGAACTTTCGGACTCTGATTCGGTTTTCCAACCGGCCGTGTTATACAGGAAAAACGTTGCTTATCTCACATTTGCCAAAAGGAGTTCTGCGATGTCTGCTGCTGCACCTGTCCCGGTGGCGTCACCTGTTCCGGCGCTGACCACCCTCTCCGAAGACGAGCGCATGTTTCGTGACAGTGTTGCCGATTTTGCCCGTGAACGCATCCGTCCGCACGTGGCCCGCATGGATGAAGACGGTGTGTTTGAAACCTCGCTTCTGGACCAGTGTTTTGAACTGGGGCTGATGGGCGTCGAGATTCCGGTCGAGTACGAAGGGTCGGGCGGGACGTTTTTCATGGCCACGCTCGCCGTTGAGGAACTGGGCAAGGTGGACGCTTCAGCCGCGGTCATCGTGGATGTCCAGAA
>Ga0272446_1001112_pt1 | contig 40181 bp, 29 predicted proteins | sample YNPCB0061_FD_194587 | JGI IMG/M metagenome (GOLD analysis project Ga0272446, IMG submission 194587) | Hot spring microbial mat communities from Yellowstone National Park, WY, United States - YNP-CB-006-1 | ecosystem: Environmental > Aquatic > Thermal springs > Hot (42-90C) > Sediment | place...
TACAACCCTTGGTCATCTTGACTGAAGTTACGCTTAATTCTGAAAAACCTAATAAAATTTCTATCGTCTTGTTATCCATATTGTAGTATATATCTTAAGTTTGCGCTAAATATACGGAAGAACCAATTTTTCCTCCATTTTTTTCTGCAAATTCCTTACAAAGAATCAATCCCAACCCTGTGCCTTTTTCCCCTTGCGTACCTTCTGTGGTAAAATTAGAGTGAATGTCAAATAGATAGCTTTGCTTTTCTGGGCTAATGCCTACGCCCTTGTCTTTGACAGCAATAACTGTAAAGCGTTCATCTTCGTAAGCAAAAATTGTTACCACCCCTTGTCTTTGGGAAAACTTAATAGCATTGTTTAGTAAGTTTCTTAGCAAAAATTGGAGGTGATTGAGGTCTGCGTGAACTTGCGTATGCTTAGATACATCATTGACAATAGCGATGTTTTTCGAACTTGAAAACACAGTAAAGTTCTCGATGCTCTCTTCTACTATCTTATGAATATTGATTACTTCTATGTGCAAAATTTCTCCTTTTATTTGCCCTCTTGCCCAAGTCAATAGATTGTTAAGCATAAAATCTACACTATTAAATTGCTGAATCAACTCCGCTTTGATAAACTTTAATTCTTCGGAACTAAGAATTTTGGGGTCTAAAATATCTATGGTGTTCCGCAAGGCGGCGACGGGATTGCGAAGGTCGTGAGCAATGACAGAGAAAAGCCTGTCTTTTAAGCGGTTCATTTCGTTAAGGTATTCAGACTGCTGGAGGATTTCTTCGTTTTGTTGGAGAATCTCTTGATTTTTCTCCTCAGTAAGCTTTTGAAAATACATCGTATTTTTTTCAAAAAAACTAAGCATCTGATACGTTGCTATCAAAAGGGCAGCTACTAACACAAATATATTGACAAAGTTAGGAACAAATTTTGTCCAAATAAAAGGGGCTTGAAAATCATAATTCAGATAATAATAAGATATAATCACCAACAGACCTACGTAGATAAAGAAAAAAATTCGCCAAAAACTCTTCTCAAAAAGGAAAAAGATTCCTATTAAGACTGTACCCCAAAATAGCTGTATTTCAGGTGCTTGTAATATGTTTATCTGAAAAAATAAGGAAAGAGGATAATACGAAAAAATCAGTAAGCGTGCAAGATGAAACTTTTGTTTGCCTTGTAGATAAAGGGTAAGCATGGCTGCAAAAATATCTATGACTGAGGTAGCTTCCCCTAAGATATTTCTTTGAATCGCATAAGAAAGAATGGCGAAAGGCTGTACTAATATAAGCAAGAGGCAAAGAAAATTCAGTAGTCTTACTTTTCGCTGCTCTGTAATGCTCATCAGGGGAACTACTCCAAAATTCAACAAACTTTTTAGCATCTATTATTCTTTGGTTATTCTGCTTTTTCTGAAATCTTATTCTCTTCCGTAGAATTCTTTTTATTACCTCTCGCTTTTTTGTTTTTTCTTTTAGTAAAAATATTCCCAAAGAAATCCCAAAATTTATTGAAAGATTTTACATACACAATGCTCGCTCCCGTGGTGGCAGAGGCAGTGCCTAAGGTAGCATCAAATACATTAGAAAAATTGCGGCGATACATTTTGGCTCGCAGTTTGCCATCTCTGGTAACTAAGTATTCTATTGTCCAGTCTCCGATAACACTGCTTGCATTGGCTTGGTTTTGCATATTGGTAAAACTGCCATCTCTGGTAACTCGTACCCGACCATTGAGAAAGCTGTAAGAAAGTCTAAGTTGGAAGGTATTTAAAGCGTTGGCATCTAAGCCGTTGAGGTCTATGTCGACCTCTAAGTTCTCATCTACTTGGGACATCCAATAACTTAGCTGATTGGTCAGCAGTTCACTTACGCTTCCTGCGGCAGATTGTCCAAGTCCCTCAAAAGCATTGGGAGCGGAGAGCCTTTTCAACAAGATAAGGCTAAAAACCTGTCGGTTCAGTTCTGCCTCATCATTGGCGATGCGCGTTTTGAAAGCGGCAATATTATTTGCCAAAGAAATAGACTGCCCCCCTGCCACTATGGTATTAGGGTAGTCGAAAAAGTTAATGTCAAACTTAATTTCAGGACTAAAAAGTTCTCCTTTAAGCATTAAATCTACTTGGACAGGGTAGCGGCGTTTTACCTCAGGGCTTTCACTACTGCTGTTGTTGTCAAGTGGAAGAATAGGCGCAAGCGAGGCTCTTTGCAAGTAAGTAGCTTTAATATTCATAGTACCTTTGAGCGGGTCGCCGTTCCAATTAATTACGCTGCCTGCGGCAATGCCAAACTCTTTATTGAATAAGTTTTGGAAGGTAAAGTTATAAGCTCCTTGCACAATCTCTACATTTCCAAACATCTGAAAATCAGCCTTAGAATCGTATTCCATGCTTACTTTCCCTTTGGCATTGCCTCTGATAATATCTCCTGTTTTTCTATCTAAAATAATCTCCATGTAAGCCTCTGGGGTAATTTCTACTGCTAAATCAATCAGTAAGTGAGAAAGGTTAATTTTAGGGTGTGTGGGTTTGATAAATTGCAAGGTAGTATCTTTGATGCGCTTTGGGCTAAACTCTACATAGTTGATAAAGTCTTTCTGCTCTACGGTAGAATATCCGTCAAATGCCAAGTACATTTTTGTTCCTTTTTCACTTTTTACCTCCACTCCTATATTCAGATTTGAGCCTACGCCCCAAATGGTTAGTTTTCCTGAACCTATGGCTGTACCATAGTAAAGCGACTCGTCGGTAGGTTTGGTATCTAAAAGTTTGAAATTCTTAAAAGTGCCTTTTAAATCTAAGGAAAAGTCTTGGAAACCTTTGTGAAAAATGCTTCCCTCTAACAAACCTAAATTTCTTTGGTCGTCCCTAATCCTGAATCTTTTAAAAGCAATTCTATCTTTTTCTAAATATACCCTATCGCTAAAAGTATAAGTTGCTCCCAAATAATTGATTTTGAACTTTCCTCTGCGTATGAATGCACTCCCTTCTACGATTGGGGCGGAGGGTTCTCCCGTAATGTGTAACTCCCCCGTGGCAGTACCCTCAAACCCCGAGGCAATATCGGCAAGAAAAGGCTCTAAGATGCGAAACTCTATTTCCGCCAATTCAGCCTTCAAGTCTAATGGGCTTTCCTTGTTTTCTGGCGTATAAGTTCCCTGACAAATCAGTGTTTTCCTTTGCCCTCTTTCTATGCTGGCATTGATAAGCATAGACTTCTTTGCGTTGTCCCAAATTCCTGTGCTGATGATGTCCCCTATGAGGAAATTATCTACGCTTATATCTTTGATTTTTAGTTCGTTGGATATTTTTAATTCTTCTGTTTCGTATAGTCCTTGCATACGCACAAAACCGCTCAGTTCCCCGCCCAACTTAAATCCCACTATCTCATTAAACAGGTTCAAATCCAAGTTTTTTATCTCTATGGACAATTTTTTGCTTACATCCTCGGAAATATCTCCGTGAATTGATATATAATCCTGTCCATTGCTTAATACAATGTTCTTAAAATTGATTTCCCTTCCTTGAATGAGGATTTCGCTGTCCTCGGGATTTTGCCAAAGTTCTTTGACTAAGTTAAATTGAGAGGGTTCTATGTCAATGAGATAGGCTTGGTTTTGTAAAAAATATACGCTGCCTTTAATATCTACTGAGTTTGTAGTTTCGGATTGCTTGGCATAAACATTATACCTAAGCTGAAAATCAGTAAGTTGCGCATTTACTTTCAAGCTGTCTATGTCCAAAACCATCTCATTTTTTTCATTTAAAATAAATTCTTTACGCGAGAATAGGCTAAGTTCACCTTTTACTCCTGTACTATCTTGATTTTTGGACAAATTAAAATTTAATCGGTTAAAATAAGTTTCAATATTGTCGTAAAATAGCGTATCTATGTTGCCTTTGAGTGTAATTTGGCTTTCATTTCCATACTTAAACATGCCGCTAAGGCGGGTATTTTGGGCAACTTTTGCATCTATTTGCAGAAAGTCGAGCACAGGCGCCAGATTTTTTAAATTGAATTCATAGTCAATTTGATATGGATTGACTTGTAGATTAGGGAAAGAAGGTAATGTATAAGTAGCGTTGCCGTTTTTACCATTGACTCCATTTTTTTTCTTAGGTACGCTCAAATCTACGCCATGTTTTTTAGCATAGTATTGAAGCGTTTTATCACTATTTCTTTCAAAATGAAGCAAATACTCATCTATCAAAGATGTGAGATGTCCTATGCTTGTGCCTAAATTGAAATCGCCGTCGGCAGTAAAATTCATAATAGTAGAAGCTAAGGTAATCCTTCGCCTATTTTTACTAATCAGTTTGTCGACCAAGAGAAAATAGTCTAAATCAAGCCTTTTCCCGTTCAATACCAAATCCAAGTGATTGACATTGGCTGTACCGTCTAAGTTGTCGAGGTCTAAACCTTTTACATTAATCACTATATTAGTTTTGAGTGAAGTAGGTTGGCTGGCAAGCCCTATTTGGTCGAGCAGGGCTTTTTCTATTCTCCCTTGTATCTGTATCGTACTGTCTTTCAGGTCTATATCTGCGTCGGCATGAAAGATAAAGTTAGAATCATTTACCGCTAATTTGCCCTCGAAAAGACTTTTGCTTAACTTAGCATCTATGTCAATATGCTGATAGTTGTAGCCGTAAATACCCAGTTTTTTAATGTGTGCATCTAAATCTACTTCTGCCGCAGAGGGCGTAAATCCCTTGCCTTTAATTTTCCCTTTCAAATCTATCTTTTGGATTATATCAGGAATAAGGAGCAGTTCGCCTATATGAAAATCTTGGGTAGTCAAATCTCCTTCATAGGTATTAATGTTTTCTCCAAGGTTCAAATGGATATTATCGGCTTCGAGCCTTCCTAAATCAGTATTAAAATTTCCATGCGTTACAAAATCATAATAAAAGCCCTGCAACTCACTACTGAACTTCACTAAGCCGAATTTTGCTACTCTGCTGTATTGGTCTGCGTTGAGATATTGCCTTAGGTCAGGCAGGCTAATTTGGGAGTTATCAAAGTCGTAGTCGATGAAGGTTTCATCTATATTGGGCAGACCGCTCATGGCTATATCGCCTTGCAAGCGGCTATTTTGTCCAAATCTTAGGTCTAACTTTTTGATTTTTAGTCTATTTACTGTTCCGTTCAGATTCCCGCTCAGGATAATTTTTTCTTTCCACTGTCGCAGTTCTGGAGCAAAATAGGCAAGGTCTTCAGAAGTAAGGCGACTTTCTTTGAGTTTAGCATAAATGAAAATATTATTGTTAAAGTCTGCAAAATCTGCTGGGTCTTGGTAGCGAAAGACTAAAGAATCTCTCAAAATACTATTTCCGACATGAGCATATAGCTTTTGAAAGCTCATGCTTTTATGGCAAAACCTAAAAAAAGTCCTCAACTCTTTGATAGGAAAATCTATGACTGGATTAATCGCAGCAAGCGTATTGATTTGGAGTTCTATGGTGTCGTTTTTAGCTACAAAATTTTCTATTTCGGCATCTATGCTATCTAATTGAAAATGAAAGTAGTCAAATGCGTTTTTGCCCAGCGAGTCATTGCGAATATCCTGATAGCTAAAATGTGTATTTTGGAGGTACACCTCTCTGATGACAAATTTTGAATTGCTAATCGTAGTGTCGTTAGGGTCGGCTTTGCCAAAAGCAGTATCTATCCATTCTTGGATATTGAGCGAGGAGTCTTGAGCATTGTTGATGAGATTGACCTTCGCACCAGCCAAACCTACTTGGTCTAAAATAATGTCTTTACGTTGGAACAGCCCAAGCAAACTGTAGTTTATTTCTAAGGCATCTACCTCAATCATGGTATTTTGGAGGCGGTCTTTGATGAGAACATTCTTTAGCACTGCCTTGTCAAGCCATTGGATAGATACTTTTTTAATGGAGGTTTCAAAACCAGTAAGTTCGGTGAGGTAGTTGGTGGCTTTTTTTGCTAAGTAAGTTTGTACCGCCGAGAGTTGGAGTAAGCCTAAGATGGAGAGAAACAAAAACAAGATAGTGGCTTTAATTTTGCCAAGTCTTTTGAGCCACTTGACAAAAGAACTTTCTACCTTCTTGACTGTTTCTATCGTAGTTTCTACGGCTTTCTCTGCCGTTTCTTCTACTTGATGAACTATTTTCTTTATTTCTTCTTCAGGATTCACTAAACTTTAAAAGAGTTTTGGGTTCGGAGTTTTCTAAGTCGGGGTATTCATCTTAAAACTACAAAAATAAGACTAAAAAACAAGTAAATGAATTTGTTTTGAGGAAATTAACGATTATTTTAAAAGTATATGCGATTGTTCTACCGAATAAAACCTGACTGGTAAAACAATTTTCATTTACTTTTTACTAATTTTGAAATCAATATTGGAGAGTAATTTGTTCCACAAAATAGATAAAGCCATGAAAATCAAATTCCTGAATTTTAAAATTCTGCAATTAAGTGCTGTTTTTACCTTATCTCTTTTCTTCTTTGCGGGAAATTTGCTTGCCCAACAGAAGAAAACCACCACCCAAACTAAAACGCCTGCTAAAACTACTCCTGCCAAGACAAATACTCCTGCTAAAACCAATACAACCCAAAGCAAACCCGCTACTAATACCACTAATAAACCTGTAAATCAAACAAATACAACTACTAATACCGCTGTTGCTGAATCTCCTGTTTCTGCGGCGGACATAGAGCAATACAAAAAAGAAGCAAGGGAAATGATGTCTTTCTTAGAGTATTCTTTCAATTTGGTAGGCGCTTCGGATAGCGATGCAGAGGAAAAGGAAACAGTAATTACCCAAAGCTATGCTAAAGTATTCAAAGATAGCAAAGTAAGCATAGAAGATGACTTAGACAAAAAACGCGATGCCATTATCTATAAAGAAGTCCAAGCCTATTTGAAAGATATTGATTTTTTCTTTGATGGTGTAGTATTTAAGTTTGATGTACAAGATGTAAGCTATTTTTTAACTCCTGAAAATCAAGTAGTCTTTAAAGTTACGATGAATAGAAACCTCAGAGGAAAAACAGTAGATGGAGATTCCTTGGTAAACAATCAAGTGCGTTATGTGGAAATCAACCTTAATCAAGCCCAAAGAGAACTCAAAATCGCCAGTATTTATACTAACAAAGTTAATGAAAGCGAGGAGCTAAAAGCGTGGTGGACAACTCTTTCTCCTACTTGGAAGGGTATCTTCGGAAGCTACGTAAACCTGCCTGATACAGTTTCTTTGGCTCACATTAGAAATATCATTGCCCTGGAAAGAATTGATTTAAGCAATAATAAACAAATTAGTGACATAGAACCGCTTAACCGCCTAACTAACCTCAAAGAAGTCAATCTCTCCAATACCTCCGTAAGCAATCTATTGCCTTTACGCAACTTGTCTAACTTAGAGATTTTAAATTGTAGCAATACCTCTGCCAATAGCTTAGAAGCCCTCAAATATTCTCTGAATGTAAGAGAAATATATTGCAACAATTCTCAAATACCTGACTTAGAACCGCTTAGAAGTTTACAAAAAATAGAAAAATTGTATATTTCCAATACGCCTATTAGCGACCTTTCGCCTATTGCAGGGATTGGCTCTTTAAGAGAGTTGCGATGCGAAAACACAAAAATCAGGGATATATCTCCTATGTCTAACTTACAAAATTTAGTATTTTTGGATATTTCTAATACCGCAGTAGCGGACTTAACTTCCTTAGCTACCCTTAGCCAATTAGAGCGTTTGGATTTTTCCAATACACAGGTAAGTAGGCTTAATGGCTTGCAAAACTTAAAAAGATTAAAGTTCATTACTTTTAACAATAATAGCAGAATCAATGATTTATCTCCCTTAAATGGTTTGAACTCTTTGGAGAAAATCTATTGCGACAAAACAGGTATTACTAAAGAAATTGCACGAAAGTTCAACACTACTAACCCTAAAGTATTAGTAATCTACGACTCCGAAATGCTTACCAACTGGTGGAATAGCATGAACGGAGAATGGAAACTTGCTTTTAACAAATATGTGAAGTTCTCTGGACAACCCACCAAAGACCAACTCCAACAGATAGCTAATTTAACAGAAATAAATATTACCAATAACCAACTAATCAATACTTTAGAGCCGCTTAAAGAGCTAACTAATCTGCAAAAATTGTATTGCGGGAATACGAATGTTAGCGACTTGAGTCCATTAAAGGATTTAATTGATTTGCAAGTCTTAGAGTGTAATAATACGAAAGTGAGTAACCTGCGACCTTTGGAAAATCTAACTAATTTGGAAAGACTAAACGTAGAAAGCGCCGCTGTAACGAGTTTGGAAGGATTAGGTAAGTTGCAGTCATTGAAGCTATTATATGCTGATAAGAATACATTAAGCTATGACCAAGTAGATGCTTTCAATCAGCAAGTACCTGCTTGCTTAGTCATTCATCAGACAGAAACTTTGAGGCTATGGTGGCAAAATCTTCCTGATGCTTGGAAAGCTGTTTTTGGGCAACATGTAAAAGTAGATAACCCTCCTACTCGCGAACAGACTCACCAAATAGCTACCTTAGAAGTCCTAAAAATGGACAACAACACCAGCATCAGAGATTTAGAACCTATTAGACAGCTACGAAGACTAAGAGAATTGTATTTTAACAATACGCTCATTTCTAACATCTATCCATTGATGTCCTTGAAAAAGTTGGAACGATTAGACTTTTCTAAGAACCCAATCAGCGATATAGCCCCTTTGACAGATATGCTCTCGCTGAAGTATATCAACATGGAAAATACCCCCGTCAAACAACTTACTTCCCTACAAAAGTTGGTAAACTTAGAGGAACTCAAATTCTCAGGAACGCAAGTAGATGATTTGGAGTCTTTGAAAGGCTTAACTAATCTGAAAGTAGTAGAATTTTTTAGCACAAGAGTAAGTAATTTGAGGCATTTAGAAGGCTTGCCTAATTTAAAAGTAGTGAAATGCTACAATACGAGAGTTTGGAAAAGCAGAGCAAAATCTTTCCAAGAGAAAAGACCAGACGTAGAACTGATTTTTTATTAAAAAAATTAACCTATTGCTTGAAAAAGTAAAAAAATATATTGTTCATAATCAACTGTTTGAGGAGCATCAGCATCTACTCCTTGCCGTAAGCGGAGGTGTAGATTCTGTGGTCTTGGTAGATGTTTTGTATCGCCTCCAATGTTACCAACTTCTCGTTGCTCATTGTAATTTTCAACTTCGCGCTAAGGAATCCGACGAGGATGAGGACTTTGTAAAGCAATTAGCCCAAAAATACCAAGTTGCTATTTTTGTAAAAAGATTTGATACACAAGATTTTGCACAAAAAAATAAACTTTCTATCCAAGTTGCCGCAAGGCAGCTGCGCTATGCTTGGTTTGATGAGTTATTATTTTCTCAACAAATTCCCTTGCTTGTTACGGCTCATCATCAAAACGATAATATTGAAACAGTGCTTTATAATCTCACCAAAGGCACAGGCATTGCAGGTCTGCATGGGATTCTGCCTAAAAATGGCAATATTGTCCGACCGCTTTTATGCGTAAGCAAGGAGGAAATCTTGCAATATGCTACTGACAATCAGCTTACTTGGCGAGAGGATAGCTCAAATGAAAGTGATAAATATAGCAGGAATCTGATTAGACATCATGTCGTGCCTATTTTAAAGCAGATTAATCCTCACTTGGAAAGCACTTTCCAAGAAAATATGGAAAAAATCCATGCGGTAGAAAATATTTTTAAAAATATAGTGAATGAGTTTAAAAATCGGGTTTTAAAAGAAGTAGATAATAGCTACTATCTCGATATTGAGGCTATCAAAAAGGAAAGTGAAAAGCAAATAAAACTATACGAAGTACTCAAAGAGTTTGGATTCAATTACAGTCAAATAAAGCAAATTGTAGAAGTACTGGACGGAGAAGCAGGCAAGCTATTTGCCTCAAATACGCATACCTTAGTCAAAGATAGAAAGCACTTAGTTCTTGCACCTATACAAGTAAAAAATCAGCTTGTCCAATTTGAGAAGAAAAGCCAAAGCATAACCTATCAGAGTTTTACTTTACAGTTAAAGATTTTTCCTAAAAGCGATGGTTTCCAATTTTGTACTGATGCCGATGTTGCGCATTTGGATTTTGACAAATTGAGTGAAAATTTAGTGATTAGAAATGCTGAGCAGGGCGACGAGTTTTGCCCTTTGGGCATGAAAGGCAAAAAGAAAAAACTTAGCAATTTTTTAAATGACTTAAAAATTCCTTTTAACCTCAAAAATCAAACGCTCTTGCTACTTTCCAATGATAAAATAGTATGGGTAATAAGGCATAGGATTGATGAGAGATTCAAAGTTACAGCAAAGACCAAAACGATTTTAGAGATAAGATACTTACCCAAGTAATACCAAACTTGTAATTTCGTGGTTATTGTACTTGTGTACCTTCTACCCTACTACAAAAGAAATCTAAACTTGGGTCTTGGAAGTCTGGTGCTAATTGCTTGACTACCTGCCAGTCATTACAGCTATTGACTAATTGCTGGTCGTAGAGATAACAAAGCGCACGCTCATAGCGAACTTCTACATTATTCTGTTGGTAAGTGAGAAACTTAGAAAAATAATTGATTGCTTCTTTGTACTGCTCTTTTTCTTTGTAAATAAAGCCTAAGTTATAGAAAGTTTGTTGGTGATGAGGCTCGTATTTCAAATACTTTTGATACATCTGGATAGCTTTGTCATAATTGTGGAATCTTTCGTAGTAGGCATCAGCCAACATCTTGGTAATGAGGCTATCATATTGAGGTTTTGCCTTTAAAACGGTTTTAAAATCTTCTTCTGCTAAGCTCTCTTCCTTTAAGTTAGTATAGGCTAAGGCGCGTTTGTAATAGTATTCCAAAGGTACTTCGTAAGTATTTTTGATAGCAAGCGTAAAGTTGGCTACGGCTTCTCCGTTGTAATCTTTATGCTCCATATAGATAATACCTTTCAAAAAATAGGCTCTTCCGTAAGAATGGTCTGCTCCTGTGCAAGCACGCAAGTAATTTAAGGCTTGTTCGTATTGCTTATTGTTATATGCCTCTACTGCCCAGAGGTACTGCACACGCGCATATAGCTGAAAAAAAGCAGAAACTACAACAAAAAAATACACTACTACGGCAACAGAAATAATAATCGCTTGCTTTTCCTGCTTGCTTCTTTCCATGCGCCAAGTTTGGTAAGCCGTCTTAGAAGGTTTATACTCCCTTTGAGGTGCTTCCTGATGCCTCTCAGCCTGTTTGAAAGAAAAAGCATAACTGTAATTGCGATATAGTAAAATTTCATCATATCTGCGTTTTTGGCTGGGATTAGAAAGCACCTGATAGGCTTGGTTCACCATTTTAAATTTTTCCTCTGCCTCTGCATTGTTAGGATTTCTATCAGGGTGATACAGCAAGGCTAATTTTTTAAAAGCGCGTTTTATCTCCTCTTCCGAGGAGTAGTTAGGCAAGCCAAGTATGTGATAATAATTTTCCAAGAGCAAGCAGTGCTATTTTCTGTACTAAATTAATCTAATTTGAGTTAGTTTCAAAAAATAACAATACTTTTTCCAACTTTACTCTTCCTCATACAAAAAGTTCTGATAAGCGTTTTGCAATTCCGCAAGAGCATGTCGCTCCTGTTGTTCTTTGCAGACTTGCATTCCTATTTGATAAACTTTCTCCGCCTGCTCTCTGTTTGCTAATTTTTGATAAATCTCTGCCAAATGATAGTAAAGCGGAACGTAATTAGGTTGTATTTGCCGCAATTTTTCCAAATACTCTACTGCCGTTTGCGGCATTTGTTCTTTGTGTTCCATTGCCAAAGCATACAGAGTAAAAACATCGTTAGGTTCGCTTTCAAGCCATGCCAATAACTGTCGGATACGTTGTTCGTTCATTGCTAATTTTAAACAATTATGTGAGATTTTGAGTAATAAAATTATGCGAACAAAGATGAAATACAAACAAATTTTGATAATTTGGCTATCTCATAGTTTCTACGCCTTATCTTAAAAGTATATGCAAAATAAATTTGAGCGAGTTCAGCAAATATTAGCAAGTCAGGGTTACATCAGCGAAAAAAGCACCGCTATGTCTATTTTTCTTTCTATGGAATTAGGGAAGCCCTTGCTTATAGAAGGTCCCGCAGGAGTAGGCAAAACAGAAATTGCCAAAGTAATGGCAAAAGCCCTTGATACCCAACTTATCCGCTTACAATGCTACGAGGGGTTAGATGCCACGCACGCCTTGTACGAATGGAACTATCAAAGGCAATTACTTTATCTTAAATTGGAGGAGCAGGAAAATAAATCCATAGAAGAAAAAGAAAGAATCATTTTTAGCGATAATTTTTTACTCAAACGCCCTCTTTTAAAGGCTATTACCCAAGATAAAAGCCCTGTACTGCTTATAGATGAAATAGATAGGTCAGATGAGGAGTTTGAAAGCTTCCTTTTAGAAGTATTAGCAGAGTGGCAAATCACTATCCCCGAATTAGGTACTATCAAAGCCTCTCATATTCCGCATGTGATAGTTACCAGCAATAGAGTTAGAGAACTTTCCGAAGCCTTGCGCCGCCGCTGCCTGTATTTGTGGATAGACTATCCAAGTTTTGACAAAGAGTTAGCCATAGTCAAGAGCAAAATCCCTCAAATAGATACCCAATTAGGCGAGCAGATTTGCTTGTTTATGCAAGAAGTTAGAAAACAAAAATTGGAAAAGGTTCCCGGTATAGCAGAAACCTTAGACTGGGCAATGGCTCTATCTTCCTTGCATATAGACCACTTAGAAAAATCTATTGTAGAAGAAACTTTGGGAGTCATCTTGAAAGATTGGCAAGATATTCGCCAAACGCAACTTTCACTTTCTGAACTTTTTGAGAAAATGGGAGTTATTTCTAAAATAGATGTATAAAAATTACATAAGAAAGGTTGGTACTTTCACCAACCTTCCTACAAAAGTACCAAGTCCATTTCTTTCTCCAACCAGAGTTTGACGTATTCGCCCTTAGGGTCGTACTTTTGGGCTTGGCTACTGATATTAAAATAGCGGTTCTCTCTTGGGTCGTTGCCGATACCCGCTACATAGTTCCAGTTCCCCCAATTACTACATACGTCATAATCAATAAGTTGTGATTCAAACCAACTTGCGCCCCATTGCCAGTTTACTTTCAGGTCTTTTACCAAATAACTTGCCACATTCTGCCTTCCCCTGTTAGACATGAAACCTGTATTTTTTAGTTCTTTCATATTGGCATCTATGAACGCCAGCCCTGTTTTGCCTTCTTTCCACTGCTCAAAAAGCCGCCTATCATTTTTCAAAGCTATATTTTGGTTGCGAATCCCCCCATATTGGAAAAGACGATTGCCATATTTTTTAGCGACAAAGCGGAAGTAATCCCTCCATATCAACTCAAAAATCAACCAATAGGTAGAGTCATTTTTCACTCTTTCCTGTTCATATCTTTTCACCTCATCATAGATGTAGCGAGGCGATAAACAGCCTAATGCTAACCATGCAGAAAACTTTGAGGAGTAGTCCGCCCCAATGAGTCCGTTTCTTGTTTCTTTGTAAAGCCTGAGCAAGTCTTTTTCCCAAAAATAATGTTTCAGGCGCTTTTTCCCTTCCGTTTCACCTCCCTTGAATATAAGTACACTTCTCTCATCTTGCATTATCTCCTCCAATCCCAACTCACCAAGCGTAGGCTCTTCGCCTAATTCTATGTCTAACTTAGGAAAACTCATTCGCTCAGGCGCAGGGAACTGCTTGCGAACTTTTACGCCTCTTTCCACTTCTTTTCGGAAATCAGTGTAAATGTCAGGAAGCATTTTGATAGGAAAAGGCAAGTCGTCTAAGTGGTAAAGCGTTGATTGCCAATATAAATTGAGTTTACAGCCTACCTTAAAAAGTTGCTCCTCTAACTTATTTTCCACGTTTATCTCTTCGCTTGTTACTTCTTTGCTTGCATACACCGCCTTTGCCCCTACCAATTTTTGTATTTCAGGAATAATCTCTTCGGGTTTACCTATGCGAATAAGTAGATTGCTCCCTATTTTTTGTAAATTGTGTTTCAAATCTGCTACCGATTCTATCAAGAACTTTGCTCTGAAACTACCTGTTTTTGGAAAACCCAGTTCAGTCATTTCAAACTGCCTTGGGTCAAAACAATACAAAGGAATCAACTGAGAGGACTTTTGCAAAGCCTTGAAAAGTGCCTCATTATCATGTAATCTAAGGTCATTTCTGAACCAAACAATGATTTTTTCCACTCTAATTTTTGCGTTTGTTTATCATTAAACAGAGTGTTTGTATTTTTGTTAGGAAGGAAAATGCAAAAATTTCAAAATTTTCAAGGATTACAGAAACTACAATACATTGGGTCGGCTTCTTGCACACCCTCGGGATATAAATGCTCCTGAACAAAGTTGCATTTGGCACATTGCCAGATACTTGCCAAAACTTTTTGTGTAGGCAAACCGCAATATGCACAGGGTAAACCTAAGCGGGTTTCCGTTTGGCTAAACCCAAACATTCCACATTGAGGGCAGGTAGAATTTAATTTTTTTATCAAATCTCTTGTAGCCTGAGCAATCACTTTCTGTCGCGTGGGATTGTACATTGCCCTCATATCTGTTTCTATGTGAAGTATTTTTTCTTTGCTTAATATTTCATTAGCAATGTCTTGTAATGCTACCTTTTCACTAATTCCCTTGAAAATTTGATGAGAAGACTTTACGATAATTGCATGGGTAGGAAAACCTACGTCCATAGCAAATTTTTCTACTTCCTCCCAAGAGGAAAGCTGTGCATGGGCAAAATTTGTTTCCGTACTCATGACTTGCCCTACTACTTCTAAGTCATTTTGCTTATCTATGAGCATGACCATTTCTATATTCGCAGGCATGAAAGCTAAGAGAGGATGCGCACCAAATGCTCCTTCGCTTGCAATACCAATATGCACATGAGCAGGTGCTTGGGCTAAACCCTGTAAGCACTTCATACGCAAAGTTTCTAATTGGCTGGCAGGGCGAGGGACTTCTCCACTAAAAGTGCCAAATTGGTCAGTGTCAAAGTTTTTTAAGGTGAAACACTGCGTATTAAAAGCCTCTGCCAAAAGCGGAGCGATGACTTTTTCCTTTTGGTGCATAGTAACAACGAGAACCTGCTGATGTTGCAAAGGGTGCACGTCCAAGTTTAATTTTTAATGCCTAACCTGTCTAATGCGTCTTGGAATTTTTTGCTATTCTTTTTATGCTCCTCAAAAGTAACAGCAAAGGTATGGTAGCCCGAGAAATCTTCTTTGGCACAAAAAAACATGTACTTGTGCCTTTCGTAGTCTAATACTGCATCTATGGAATGCATGGACGGCTGATAGATAGGACCCGGAGGCAAGCCAGAATATTTGTAAGTATTATAAGGCGAGTCAAACTGCAAATCTTTCAGTAGCACTCTTCGCTTATTGAAGTCGCCAATCGCATAGATGACCGTAGGGTCTGCTCTTAGTAAATCATTCTGATTGAGTCGGTTCATATACACACCTGCTATTCTTCTTGCTTCCTCTTTTTTCTTGGTTTCCGCTTCTACTATGGAGGCTAAAATACTGACTTGCACGGGCGTAAGCCCAATTTTGTCAGCTTTTGCCAATCTTTCTTTTGTCCAAAACTTATCGTATTCTTTTTTAATGTTGTCCATGAGCTTTTCTACGGAAACTGTCCAGTAAAACTCGTAAGTATTAGGGAGAAATAAGCACATGATTGTCGTAGTATCAAAGCCATATTTTTCTGTAAAACTTGTAGTATTTAGCAATTTTAAAAACTCCAACGAATCAAGTGCGAGATTTTTACAAATTTTCCCTGCCAAATCACTTTTGAGGCGTGCATTATTAAAAGTAACCCTGACGGGGTCTTGCGCCCCAGAACGCAGTTTTCTTACTGCTTGCAAGTTGTTCATGTTTTTGCGAAGCAAGTAGCGACCACTTTTTACGTTTTCTTGATAATCTAAAAGTTTAGCAACAAAAGCAAAGGAAATCTTATCCGTAAGCATGGTATCTTTTTCCATGATTTGGAGCAACTCCTTAAAAGAAGTATTCTCAGGAATAAGCACTGCCCTATCCGGTTTATCTACCAAAACATTGGCTGTAAAAAACAGTTGAAAGGTATAAAAAACGGCAGTGATGAGCAACACTGCCAAGCCTATGAATATTCCTACGAGGAGTTTATATTTTTTATTCATGGAGTATCAGGTCTTTTTGCTCAATGTAGCAAGATTTTAGTCTTAGTACATTTGCACAAAATTATAAAAAACAATTCTAATTATAGTCGTTTTCTTGGTCAGGTTTTCTAATTACATTTTTAAAAGACCTCAAAAAAGGAACACTTAACCTGACGGTAATAGAGTGCCTATTGACAAAATCAGAAGACTTTTCTCCTAAGTTAAAATTATAGGCATACAAGGCATGAACCGTATAGCCTGAATTGCTAAAAAGACGATTAAAACTAAAACCTGCCATGGGTTTGATGCCTACAAAAAAATCTTTGAAATCGCTATGTGCCGTAGCTGCAATGCCATAAGCAAAAAACTTATCCTCTGCCCAAAGGTTCAAGGAAGCACCGTGCATAGCATTGATAAGGTCTATTTCTACATTGGCAGAAAGAGCATAAATGACTCTATTCCATTCAAACTGCCTCCAACGTGTAAGCCCTACTTCTACGAGTCCGTTCTGCTCCCAGCGTTGGTAGCCCCCTATCGCACCCCAAATATTCCATACTTTATATATTTCTCGCGAATCCATGAAGGTAGTATCATCAGGGCTACAAACTTTAAATATTTGGATAAAAACATCATTAGGATTATCGTCGTCGACCAATACTAAGCTATCCTCGCTCACAAAGCCAATATTGGCACTCATATATTTTGCTCCATTGCCCTTGCGAAAAGTAATTCTATCGTTTCCTTCGGTTGCCCAAGTGCCGCCCTGTTCTACATTGGTCGAGGAGAATGTATTATTAGTCCGCAATTCTAAGTATTCTTGCAAGCAGTCATGTACTCTAATCAAAGTGTCTATGACAAAAGGCTTTCCCTCTACCTGTACGATTTTCTTCCCCTCAGCCAAAATTTTCTTGCTTTCCTTTTCATTTTTTACAGGATATTTTTCAATAAAATAGCGCAATCCCCAGTGTCGCCCCACAGCGAGGTTTTTAAATTTTTCTACATTGGTTTGGGCAAAAGATATAGTCGGATAGGAAAATAAAATAAGTGGAAATAAGATAAACGAAGCAACAAATAAAATAAAACGTGGTCTTCTCATTATTGTTAAGGGTTTTAAATGCTGTACAAATTATTTAGCATAACTATTTAGACAACTTTACTAAAAGTTTTTTAATTTTTGGAAAGTGCCTATCTGATATTTAGCTTAATAACTATGCCAAAAAATTAGACATAATTTACCAAATTGCTATTGTACCGCCGTCATTATTTTTCAAAACAGCGTCAAAGTGTCATTAATATGCGCATAATTTTTAAGAAAACAAGACATTTTGTCATTATTTTTTCTAAGTTTTACTTTGGTTTGCTTATTGAAGCAAGGAAAGTAAAGTTTGAGTCTTGTGGCTGCTACTTTAAAAGTATAATTAAAATTACCCAATAAGTGAGATACAAGCACCTCAAAAACTAAAAAATTATTTTCATCATTACAAAACGATAAAACTATGAGATTTGGCACACACAGAGGTAACTACGGATACTCACCTTTTTTCAAAGTATGGGCTAATGCCTGTGGTACAGATTGGCAAGAAAAACTGCAAGAAGTAATGCAGTTTGGCAATCCAGCAGTAAATATTATAGACAACGAAAGTGATTTCACACTGGAAGTAGCCGCACCGGGTTTGCAAAAAGAGGACTTCAATATTGAGGTAAAAAATGACAAATTGACGATTTCGACAGAGGTAAAAGCACAGGGAAATACAAAGAAGTACGTTCGTAAAGAATTTGGTTATGGTAATTTCAAACGTACCTTTACTTTGTCCAATAAAGTAGATACTGATAATATCTCAGCCAGATACACCGACGGTATTTTGTATGTAGTACTGCCTAAAATTGCTCAGGCTAAAACAGGTAAAAATATTAACATTGACTAAATAAGTGAGTAGTAAATAGATTAATTGACGATGATTTTTTAGGTTTAGTTTAAAAGTGTTAGCCGCAAGTACCTTTGGTGCTTGTGGCTTTTATTTGTAAGTAAAGATTTTCTATTGACAAATTCCTATTATTGAGCAAGATAAATAAGCAGTTCCTATGAAACAGACACATAAAGTTGCCTTAGTCCTTTCCAGTGGTGGTGCGAGAGGTTTGGCACACATTGGAGCGATAGAGGAATTGGAAAAACAAGGCTTTGAAATTCAAGCAATTTCTGGTACTTCTATTGGAGCGGTAATCGGAGGGATATATGCCTCTGGGTATTTAGAAGCGTACAAGAAGTGGATGTGCAATTTAGACAAATTAGACGTGTTCAATCTCTTTGATTTTACGTTTAGTTCGCAAGGATTTGTCAAAGGTGAGCGTGTATTTGCCGAAATTCAAAAGTTTATTCCTGACGTAGCCATAGAAAAGCTACCCATACAATTCACCGCAATTGCCTCCGACATAACCAATAATAGTGAGGTAAGGTTTGAGTCGGGAAGTCTTTTTGAGGCTATGCGTGCTTCTATAGCTATTCCTACTATTTTAAAACCTCTCGTTAGGGAAAATCAGATTTTAGTAGATGGTGGAGTAGTGAATCCTATTCCTATTGACTGTGTGAAAAGGGCAGAAGGCGATATATTAGTTGCTATTAATCTTAATGCAAATACTCCTTATTACAAAGAAATCATCAATAGAGAAAAAAATATCGAGGAGGAGAACAGTTATCGCTTGAAAACCAGTTCTTTCATGGAAAAGTGGCTTAGCTTACTTCCCAAAACAGAATCTCCTAAAAAAACATTAGGCTTTTTTGACCTGCTCAACAAGTCATTTGATATGATGCAAGACAGAGTGGCAGAGTTTACTTTGCAGCAACACAAGCCCGACATACTCGTAAATATTTCTCGTCAAGCTTGTGGTACTTTTGAGTTTTACAAAGCCAATGAGATGATAGAATATGGCAGACGCATGATGCGAACTGCTATCGAGCAGTGGGAGGCATCAAAAGCTAAATAGTGATATTTCCCCTCCCCTATTCCGTATGTACTCGGCTGATTGCACTAAGCAAAAACTCTTAAATTATTTCCATTAAGCGTGGTATTAAATGCTTTAAGTGGCTGATTTGCAGGGTCGCGTAGTACTGCTCCATTCAAACCAAAGATAGCACCATGATTAGGACAGAAGAAATGCCCCTGAGCGTGCCTGTATTCTACGGTTGTGCCTTGATGCGTACATGCCTTAGACACGGCAACGAAGGTATTTGTTCCTGTACGCGCTACAATGACATCACCAAAAACTCTCGCCCCGCCTACGCTTGCTAAGGAGGCATTTGCCGCATTAGTCAAATCAACAGTAAAGTCGATGTTATTGCCCGTAGTAGTACCTGTAAATCCCGCAGTACCCGAACCTCCTCCACCGGGATTATTAGGCGTAGGGTCATCACTGCCTTTTGAGGAGCAACTTTCCAAAGTACAAGTAGCTAATACTGAGAATAGAGCGGCACCACTTAAACCAAGACTTTTCAAAAATTCTAATCGTGTCATAAATTAGTTATAGTTAAATTGATAAGCAAGGAATACATCTTAGTAATAACTTGTAAGGGGTGTAAAGAGTTTTGTTTTCAAGGCATATTTAAAGAAAAATGTCAGGGCAATATAATATATTCCCCTGACAGATTCATTTTGCAAAAGCATTTGTAATCAGACTAAAACTTGATATCTACGTCTTTGGCATAATTACGAAGGTTGTTGTATGGTGCAAATACTTGTAACTTTCCCTCTTCGTAGTTGTACTGTGCTTGAATATTGTCCACATCTATAAAATGAGGTATCGGGAAAGCACGAATCAAAGATGGTGAAAATACTTTTTCCTCTTCGCTATCAATATTCTCTATTACACTCAAACTCATGATTACCATTAGTATATTATCTTTGATACGCACCTTATAAGCATCGGGACTTACGCTTGGCATAGATACCTCCAACAGAACTCCATCTTTCAATTCCCTTATTCTCTCGTTCATAGAGCTAATCCCTCCCCCTATGACGCTGTTCATGTTAGCTAATTGCGCTAACTGTTTGGTCAATTCATTGGTAACGCTCATAATGCAAATATTTATGTATGATAGTAAATATTTTCTACACATTTGCATTAACTCACTGTCAAATAAAAAGCCAATCAATTAACTATGTCAATCTGTCAAGTATTTATATTAAAACAAGCAAGGAATCAGACATTATGACATAGTAAAAAAAGAAAATAGCTTCACAAACATATTATCAAGAATAAAATACTAATTTTAAGCATGAATTAGTTTGAATATGAAAATCTATCATCAAGAACTCAAATACTTACTTTTCATTGATATAGAAACAGTTAGCTGTACTCCTTCTTACCAAGATTTGCCCGTTCCTATGCAAAGTTTTTGGGATAAAAGAGCAAAAATGTATCAAGAGCAAAACGAAACCTCTGTCGAGGCATTTGAAAAATATGCTGCCCTTCATGCGGAGTTTAGCCAAATAGTCAGCATAGGGCTTGGTTTTTTTTATTTGAATGAGCAAGGCGAACTGGGTTTGCGAGTAAAATCTATTAGCAAAGATGATGAGAAACAACTTCTGCAAGAATTTAAAGACCTTTTAGAAAAAAGATTAAGCAAGAGAAGACGCTTGGTAGCACACAACGGTAAAGAATTTGACTATCCTTTTCTGTGCAGACGCATCTTGATAAACGGCTTGGGCTTGCCTGCTGTTTTCCAATATTTGCGAAGTAAACCTTGGGAAAACCCTCATTTGGATACGATGGAAATGTGGCGATTTGGAGAGAGAAAAAACTATGTTTCTCTGAGGCTGTTAGCATATCTCTTCCGCTTACCTCCTTATCATGATATAATTGATGGAAGCATGGTTTCCAATATTTACCATCAAGATAAAAATTTAGAGCGCATTGCCGCCTATTGCCGCAATGATGTGATTACCACAGCCCAAGTTTATCTTCGTCTGCAAAATTTTCCCATAGTAAAGCAGGAAAATATCATAGAGGTAGCATAAGCATACTCACTGTTTGCCCTTCGTAGATTTACATTCTTTTCCTCAAAACTATTTCTACTCTTCTATTTTTTTCTCTGTCTTTGGGATTGCTATTACTGGCAATAGGTTTTGAGCCACCAAAACCCAGAGTGGTAATCCTGCTCATGGCTATACCTCTCTGCATGATATAGTCCCTGACTACTTCGGCTCTTTGTTCGGAAAGTTCCAAATTGAGTTTAGGATTGCCTACATTGTCAGTATGCCCAGAAATTTCTATGAGCCAGTCAGGATTTTTATTGAGGATTTCTACCAATTTTTCCAATTCTATGATAGAATTTGGCAAAAGTTCGGAGCGACTTTGTTGGAATTGGATTTTAAGAACAATGGGTTTATTAAGCATAGCCTCGCTGACTTTATCAGGCACTAAACCATCTTCGTCTATGTAAGGCTTCTCTTCTATAAAGACAAAAGGTAGCTTTTCTTCTTTTCTTTCAGGGAGTTGGATAGGAGCGGTGGTAAATGCTCCTTTGCCATCAGAGCCAATCCACAAGTGATTATTTTGGTCAAAATGAAGGCAAGTTACTGATTTAGAGGTAAGTCCCTGCTCATCGCCATATAAGTTCCATATTCCATTATCAAAATTGGCTACTTGGGAGGTAGCTACCCACAATTTTCCATTTCTATCAAAAGCAAACTTCATAAAGCGAGTATATCTCATAAAATTGGGCAGTTCTATTTTTACCCATTTGCGATAGCTTTCGTATTTCCAAAGTTCTGTTTCCTGCAAGCCAATTACCCCTACCCACAAATCACCGTTGTACTCTGCCAATGCACTGATTTCGCCTTCTATCTTTTTTTCTCGCTCCCAGCGATTGATGCCCGAAAGTTTTATTAGCCCCTTTCCTGTACCTATCCAAGCCACCCCTTGATTATCCAAGTGCAAAGCAAAAACTTGGTCGTTAGGCAGCGGAGAGTTTTGGCTATTAAAATTTAACATATCGCCCAAAGGACTCATCGTATAAATTCCGTTCCCTGCCGTACTGAGCCAAAGATTATTGTTTCTATCTAATAAAATATTGGTAATAAGATGGTTGCCAAACTTTGAAAAATTATAATAGCTTGTTACTCCCCAAGCACTGATTTTGAAAACTTGTCCTGTATAAGTCCCAATCCACTTATTCTGCTCGCTGTCTATCAAAATACAGCTAATAGGGCTACTTTTAAGAGTATCTACTGCTACTTTATTTACTTTTACTTCACTGTTTCTATTGATGCTTACCAAACCTTTTGCCGTACCAAGCCATACTGTATTTTCTGCATCGGTAACAATCGCATTGACAACTTGTATGCTATCTAAGGGTAGATTTTTTATCAGGATATTTTGAGCAAACACCTGATAAATAGAAATATAAAAGACAAATATCCCTGCGCTAAGGAAAGTCGTTTTTATTGGTTTCATAGTAGTTTTTATCAAATCTTTCATGCCGTTTTTGCTTTATATTGTTAAAAATACGAAAATCATTCCATATTCTATGGAGCATTGCATAGAAAAGTTACGAGAATTTTAAAATAAAATACTGTTTTTGTCTTAATTTTGCGATTAAGTTAATTCTATTTGAAATATATCGCTTTAACTTCCAATAATTTTCGCTTTAACCTTAAATTTCTGATAAGTAATGAAAAAATGGTGGTTCTCTTTTATCCTTATTTTACTCATCTCGGTATCCCAACTTCCCTTGACTTTTGCCCAGAAAAAAACGCAAGAGAAAAAGGTAAAAGGTGAAAAACCTATCCAACAAGAAGTTGTTCCGCCTGCTCCTGCTATTCCTCAAACGGAGAACTATCAATTTTATTTGGACTTAACCAAAGTGCAAGACGACAAGCTCATGGTTGAGATGATAGCTCCCAAAATTACTGAAAATGAAGTAGTTTACTGTATGCCTAAGATAGTTCCCGGCACGTACAGCGTTTATGATTTTGGACGCTTCCTTTCTGATTTCAAAGCCTATAATAGTCAAGGAGAGGAACTTAAAGTAAGTATTTTGGACGAGAACCGTTGGAAAATCAGCGATAGCAAAAATCTATACAAAATCACTTATTGGGTAGAAGATTCTTACGACTCTAATAAACCAAACGTAATTTTTGAACCTGCGGGAACGAACATAGAAGAAAAAAAGAATTTCATGATAAACACTTATGGCTTTTTCGGCTACATAGACGGCATGAAATTCAATGATTATGAAATACATATCACCAAACCTGAGGGATTTTTTGGAGCGACTTCTATGCAGACAGTTAATACTACGGCTACAACGGATAAGTTTTTTATGGAGGACTATGTACAGTTAGCTGATTCGCCTATCATGTATAGCCAACCAGACACCACTGTCATGCAAGTAGGCGGAGCAGATATACTTATCTCAGTATATTCTCCTTCTAAAAAACTTACTTCTAAGTTTGTTGCAGAGCAAATCAAACCTATTCTTATGGCTCAAAAAGATTACTTAGGTGGCAAGCTACCCGTCGATAGATATGCTTTCATCATTTATCTTTTTAGAGGGTTCACTCGCTCTGGGGCTTATGGAGCTTTGGAACACTCTTATTCCTCCGTATATTTTTTACCTGACATAGAGCCAGAAGACTTAACACAAATGATTAAAGACGTAGCGGCTCATGAGTTTTTTCATATCGTTACCCCGCTAAGTATTCATTCTAAGGAAATTCACGACTTTGATTTCATTAATCCGCAAATGTCCAAGCATTTGTGGCTGTACGAGGGTTGCATAGAGTATTTTGCAGGGCATGTCCAAGTAAAGCATGGCTTAATGAGCGAGCAAGATTACTTCAATGTGATTTTAGGAAAAATCAACGAGGCAAAAGGATACAAAGACAGACTACCTTTTACAGTAATGAGCAAAGGCTGCTTACATGAGCATAAATCTCAATATCAGAATGTTTATGCCAAAGGAGCATTGATAGGCATGTGCTTAGATATAAAACTCAGACAGCTCTCTAATGGGAAATATGGCTTACAAGACCTAATTTTAGACCTTTCTAAGCAGTACGGCAAAGATAAGCCTTTTGATGACGAGGAGTTATTTGACAAGATAGTGGAAATCACTAAATTCCCCGAACTAAGAAAGTTTTTTACTGACTATGTAGAAGGAGAAAAACCTCTTCCTTTGAAAGAGATTTTCAAATCGGTAGGGCTTCGCTATGATTTTACTGAAACCCAAAAACGCCTTTCTTTGGGTTTACAACTCTCTTTTAATGAAAGCACAGGGCATTTTATCATAGAAGAAGTCAATGAAATTAATGAAAAAAGCGGCTTTCAAAGAGGAGATTTTTTAGTCGCTATCAATAAAACCAAAATTACCCAACAAAATTATCGCGATGTATTCGAGGAGGTAAAAAAGACTAACAAAGAAGGAGATAAAGTTACCATAGTGATTGTCAGGGAGGAAAATGGGAAACGCAAGAAAAAGAAAATCAAAGGAACAATGGTCATGGTGGAGGATAAGGTATATTTTCCTTTGGCAATAGACGAAAAAGCTACGCCAGAGCAGATAAAACTACGGAATGCTTGGCTAAAAGTCGGGATTTAGGAAAAAGTAGATATTGAATCCTACAAGGTTTTGAAAACCTTGTAGGATTCAATCTTAAAACCCAAGTTCCCCCCAAATTATTAAAATGAAAAAGTAAAGTTTGCTAAAAAGCGATTACTTGCATTTATTTGTCCATCTGCAAGATTTTGAGATATAGGGCTTTGGAAATTGAATCCACAAGACAATTTTTTAAAGAATAAGTCTATGCCAAGAGAAGCTGCTAATAAACTTCCACCTGTATTTTCAACTAAGTAATTGTTTTTCACGTCAGTAGCCGACTTCTCAAAGTAAAATCCTCCGCTTGGCATGATGCCAAAACTTCCTATTTGGCGAATGTAAAAGGCTTGTAGATTGCTACTAAGTCTATTGCCGAAGCGATAGTTTTGACTGTTTTGTGTGTTGATTTTATAAGAAATATCCGCATTGACTCCAAATTTGCGATAGCGAATCAAGTAATTCGCCGTAAGAAGAAAGTCATTGCTACCCGTACCTAATTGGAAACTGGGATTGGCAACTTGCCGATTATCTGCTTGGTTATATTTGTACTTTCCAGTAGCGAGTTTTACCCCCCCACCAAGCCAAAGACTATGCTTGAAAACAGTAGTATCATATAAAGTATTGAAAACATTGTAGTTAGCTATTGTCATAACATCGCCTATGCCCTGCAAGTTTTTAGCTACTCTACTCTCTATTTGAGTATTGGAATGATAGGGTAAAAAAGCCAAAATTTGTACTTTCTGATGAGGATAAAACCTTGACCAAATTTCAGTAGTACGAAAAATCTCCTGCGTAGCGAAAACGTTGCTTTGCGAAGAGCGTCCTAAATGCGAATCAAAAACAGAGTATCTATAACGCATTCCTACAAAATTTTTGTGAAACTGTGGCATCAATCCAATATAGTAACTTCCCGCGCCACAGCCACATACATCGCAAGCAAATGCATCCATTTGTGCAAAAATAATCAAAAAGAAAAGAAAGTATTTTTTCATATTATTGTCATCCTTTGCCACGAATTGTACAAGTTAACACTACTTAGTTTCATTCCTTCGTGATAATTCGTGAAATTAGTGGCTGTAATAAGTATCAAAATATTTAAAACATAACAACTATGGCAGATTTAATTCATAAAGATGAATCCTATCAAATCGTAGGAGCTTGCATGGAAGTCCATAAAATTTTAGGACGCGGCTTCTTAGAAATCGTCTATAAAGACGCTTTGGAATACGAGTTCAAGCTCAGAAACATTCCTTTTGAAAGAGAAAAATCATTTAAAATTCGCTATAAAGACATTACCCTGCCTCGCACCTACATAGCTGATTTTGTAGTATTTGATAAAATTATCTTAGAAGCCAAATGCCAAAGCGGTATCCTTGATGAACATTATAAACAAGTCATTAATTATTTAGCTGTTTCCAAATGCAAACTTGGTATCATCATCAATTTTAGCAACGATAGCTTGGAATATAAACGCGTAGTTTTATGAAATCTAACTTTTTCTGCCACTAATTACACGAATTTGTACTAATCAAATTCGTGTAAATTAGTGCAATTCGTGGCTAAATATTCGTGGCTAAAACTCAGAAAGTAATTTATTGCTCATAAACTCCTCATCAGTCAGCGTCTTTAAAAAAGCAATGATTTTTTGCTTTTCATCTGCACTAAGCGGAATCCCGTTTCTTAGCTGGCTATCTAAGGTCGGACTTTGCACTATTCCTTTCTCATAATGGTCGAGTACTGCTTCCAAACTCCTCAACCTACCATCGTGCATGTACGGGCGAGTAGCTTCTACATTTCGCAAACTTGGCACGCGGAACTTATACTTATCCTGCTCGCTGAGTGTAATGCGTTCTCTACCTGTGTCCTCGGGGTTGCCAATGGGCAAGCCATTGTTGCGGTAAGAAAAATCAGAAAACAACTCTCCTGCGTGGCAAGTAGCACACTTTTGTTTGAAAATTTGCATTCCCGCTAACTCCTCTTGACTAAGCGTAACTCCCTCATTACGAATGTATTTATCATATTTGGAATTAGCAGAAATACACATCAATTGGAATTGGGCAAGTGCTTTTAAAAATCTTTCCGTAGTAATTTCCTTTGTGCCAAAAGCCTTTTCAAACATGCCCGGATACCTCGCATGATTGCGTAGCTTATTCAATACATTAGGCAGCGTCTCGTCCATTTCATTATGTGCTTCAATTGGCGAAATCGCAAACAAGTCTAAATCAAATACCCCGCCGTCCCAAAAAAACTCTTGCTGCCACGCCAAATTCTGAATAGGTAGAGAATTTCTAAGCGTAAGCAAATCATCAATACCATGACTCAAATCGTGTCCGTGTTGAGTAAAGGCAGACTGTTGCTGATGACAGCTCCCACAGCTAATAGAGCCATCTCTACTCAAAATACCATCATAAAAAAGAGCCTTCCCTAATTCAAAACCTGCTGTAGTAACTGGATTTTTTGACAAATCGTAAACAGGTTTTGGAAAATTTTTAGGTACGTAAAATTGAACTGCTGGCTCTACATGCTGATTTTGGCAAGAAAGAAATGCAAAAAGCAACAATGTGAATATCAAGATACAAGCCTTCATAAGCATTGAAATATAAAGATTAGACATAGCAAGAGAGTCGCCTCCCTTGCTATAGTAAACTCAGTTTTTATTTACTCTCATTTTCATTATGCACATGGTGATACTCAAACATATTTACATAGTTATTAGCAACATTTACCGAGAACGGAGAAAACATAACTGTAGGGTAAGTGGCTAAGCTAATCGCAGTAGTGCCTGAAAACATTTTTAGCACATCTACTACTATGTGTACCTCTGGCGCTTTACCCTGTCTTACTTTTGCCCTATCCCTGCCTAAGTCTAAGGTTTTGGTTTTAATATTGTTAATAGTTCTTGAACTGTATCCACCAAAACCTCCGATGTGGTAGCGAAATTTCCTCTGCCCGTCAGGTCCCGGCGCAACTTGTGGAGAAATCCCCTCTGCCTTTACAAAAATGTAGCCTGAGTTCCAAGACCAATACATGCCCTTCCCCATTTCGGCATTGCCTACGTCTAAAACACCTATGCGCTTGCTTACGTCCATTGTATTGCGAAGGCTATCTACGCCAATAGTAAAAGTTATAGAATTGTAATTGCCCTCAGGGACATTATTTAACGTAATCAATTGAGATTTAACATCTTGCTCTTTTACCAAGAAATAACTTTCGTCTTGTGGGACTATGTACTCGCGTCCATCTTCGGTTTTGAGTTTGATATTGCTGATATAGTATTGGAACATATCCAAGCTAAACTGTTCCCCTGCGGCATTGGTATAGTTTTCTCCGAATTTGAGGTCTCTTGTCCCTGCAATGTTATCAAAGTTTAAGACAATAGTACCTTTTCTATTAGAGTCTATCTCAGGCTCTACTTGTGCCTTAGTACAACCTAAAAAAGCAGTAACAACAAGCAATAAAATAGCTATAAAAGAATGTTTAGAGTTCATAATCTTTTTACTGTTTAAAATTTTTTAGAAATAAGAGTTAAGCATTGTTTTTTTTTTTAAGAAAACAATAGGATAACCTAAGCTAAAATCTTAAAAAACAAGTTTTTAAAAGTTGCTTAAATGATTAGAATAAAGGAACAACAAACTCAGACTTATTATCTGATGTGAGTTTTATGATACGAATATTTTAGCCCTCATTTTCATTTATGGCTGACCAATTCGCAAAAACTTAATGGTAGTTAGTGGCTAAACCTTAGGCGGTTGGAAAATATCAGCAATGGCGGCAAGTGGCTTGAATTGGTCGTTGAACTCAGGGTACAAAAGAACGGTCGTTTGGTCAGAAAAGCGAAAATCAAAAGTAGTAGTAAAAGCATAAAAGAGCGTAATCTCTACTTTTCCCTTTTGCGAAGTTGGTAGTTGCTGCTCCTCCTCTTTTTCTACTTTTTTCAGTTGCTTCTTTAACTGGCACTGACCATTACATTGCAATTTGGGTTTGGCTTTGTTTTCACAAAGGTACTTCGCAATGTATTCTTGGTTGAGTTGGAAGGAAACGACAAGCCACATTCTTTGGAGTGGTGCAAACAACACCACCACCATAAGCAAAATGGAAATTGTCCGTTTCATAGTCATTGAGAATTGTTTATGTAACTCAATTGCAAATATAGGCACGAAGTTTCAACTTTCCTCATTTTTTAACATAATGTTTTTAAAAACCTGCTGGTTGCGAATGATAAATAAAAAATCTATTTTTGTGAAAACAGGAGAGAATACTATCTGTATGTTCATTTTCGTACACTCTTTTGTATGAGAGCGAACAGAAATGTGTAAAATCTTACTTTAAATTTAGGATATAAAACTGATAATCAGCATAATATATTTGATGGTATCTTTTTTGTCATATAGTAAACGGAAACTTATTTGAAATAGTTACATTGTCAAATTAACTTATTATAAAAAACTAATGAATCAGATATTAAGATAGGGCAATCAACGGTTTAAGAGGAATACTGAATGAAAGTAATAAAGACAGTCAATGTAGAAAAAATTTATACGAGCTTTGATGTGGATACTGTGGCACTTAACAAGGTGAATCTTGAAATAGAGCAGGGGGAGTTTGTAAGCATCATGGGACCTTCAGGGTGTGGGAAGTCCACGCTTTTGAATTTGATTTCGCTCATGGACTTGCCTACAAGAGGGGAAGTTTTTTTTATGGAGCAGTCGACTTCTAAGATGAGTGATAGGAAAAGAGCGGAGTTTAGGAGAAAATACATAGGATTCGTGTTCCAAAATTTTAACCTTATAGAAGAACTTTCTGTATATGAGAATATTGAATTGCCCTTAGTTTACCTACGCATGCCTCCCTCAGAAAGGGCGCAACGAGTAAGAGCCGTTATGGAACGCTTAGACGTAGCTCACAAGCAAAGATTTTTCCCTATGCAACTGTCGGGAGGACATCAACAAAGAGTAGCAGTGGCAAGAGCTATCGTGGCGAGTCCTTTGGTGCTTTTTGCTGATGAGCCCACAGGAAACTTAGATTCTAAGCACGGGCAGGAGGTCATGGAAATATTATCCGAACTTAATGAAGCAGGGACTACAGTAGTGATGGTCACACATTCTTCTGCCAATGCAGAATTTGCTAATAGAATTATTCAATTATTTGATGGACAAATAGTTACAGGAAAAGTAAACCAATATAGTTTTTAATTTTTATACGTGTTTAAGAGTTATTTACTTATTACAGCGAGGAATTTGCTCAAACATAAACTCTACTCGCTTATCAATATTTTAGGGTTAGCATTTGGCATTGCTTCCTCTACGGTACTTTTCTTGCTCATCAAACACGAAACAAGCTATGACCACTTCCATCCTCTGAAAAACCGTATCTTCCGAGTAGTAGAAACCATAGACCAACACGGTGTAGGAGAACACTCCGCAAGTGTACCTTTCCCTACCGCTCCAACACTTCAAAAAGACTATCCTAAATGGGTAGAAAAAAGTGTACGCCTTTTTAACTATCAAATGCCTTCTCTTTCTATCAGTTATGGAAATAAAACCTACAACGAGAGCAAATTTTTCTTTGCGGATTCTACCTTTTTGGAAGTTTTTAATTTCCCTCTTTCCGAAGGCGACGAGGTGTCTGCGCTTTCACAACCTCATACAGTTATTATTAGTCAAGCAGTAGCCAAAAAATATTTTCAAAATGAAAGTCCTTTGGGAAAGAAAATCGTCTTTTGGAATAAAATTCCTTTGATAGTTACAGGGGTTTTTGAAGCCACTAATAAGCCATCTCATTTACAATTTGACTTTGTTGCTTCTTTCTCTACGTTAAGAAGTACTATCCCTGAGGCTATTATGAATCGCTGGGTATGGAATCCCTGCTGGACGTATGTAGTGCTAAAAGATAAAAGCTTTGCGAGTGATTTGGAGGCACAGCTGCCTACTTTTGTCCAAAAATATTTTGAGGATAAAATGAAAGACAATGTAACCCTTTCCTTGCAAGCCCTTACAGACATACACCTCAAATCCAATCTGGATTATGAAATTTCTCCTAATGGAGATATTAAGTATATTTATATTTTTGGGGTAACTGCCATACTTATCTTACTCATTGCCAGCATAAACTTTATGAATCTTTCTAATGCAAGGGCATTTTTAAGAGCCAGAGAAGTGGTAGTGCGCAAAATGATTGGGGCAGATAAAGAAGAACTAATGAAGCAGTTTTTAGTAGAATCCGTCTTGATGAGTGCTATTGCCTTAGTTTTTGCTTTTATTGTGGTAGAATTAGCCTCTCCATACCTAAACGACTTATCCGACAGTCCTATTAGCAATTACATCAAAAACGATTGGAATATCATAAAGTACGTACTCCTTACAGGACTTTTAATTGGCTTTTTATCAGGAATTTATCCCGCTATTTATTTAGCTTCTTTTGACCCTACCAAAATTTATCGCGATAATACACTACTGGGCATGACCGAGCCTCGCTTTCGCAGTGTATTAGTAGTAGTACAATTTGTCATAGCTATTCTAATGTTGGTAAGTACTTTTGTAAGCAACAGGCAGTTAAACTACATGAAAAATGCAAAGTTGGGTTTTGACAAAGACTATGTACTCATCGTATCTATTGGAGGCTCATCAAGTGTTTTGCTATACGATGATATTAAACGAAATTTATTGCAACACCCTTCTATTCTTTCTGTTACAAGTACAGAAGAGGTCTTAGGGAACAATTATCAAACACATGAATATAGGAGTTCTATTAATAAAGCCGCCTATTATCCTACCATTACTGTTGCACATGATTTTATTCAAACCTTCAATATTGAAATGGTGGCTGGACGAGATTTTATAGATAAAGCCAAACTTTTGGAGAGCTACCAAGACAATAGCTATATGAGAGAAGAAGATTTTTTCACTTATTTTGAAGATGACGAAGAGAACGCAGTCATTATCAATGAATCTATGGTCAGGTATTTGGGATACTCCTCTCCGCAAGAAGCCATTGGACAGGAATTTAGAAGCGGAGAAGAGGGAACAGAGAAAATTATCGGAGTAGTCAAAGATTTTCATATTGCCTCTTTGCATACTCCACTGCAACCTTTCGTCATCGATTTAGCAGACAGACGCACTCAAAGATTACACTTGAAGTATGTTGCTATTAAGATAGACAAAAACCGAAGCGAAGAGGCGATAGCCACTTTACAAAATGTTTGGAAAAAGGTAAACCCTAACCATGCCTTAGATTACTTCTTTTTGGAGGATAAACTCAATAAGCTATACATGAAAGAACAAAAGTGGAGCGAGATTTCCTTGCAATTCTCCATAGCGGCTATTTTTATTGCTTGCATGGGCTTTTTTGGCTTAGCCTCTTTTATCGTAGAAAAGCAAAGAAAAGATGTAGGTATCCGCAGAGCAATAGGAGCAACTACTTTGGAAATCGTATTTTTCTTGTCCAAAAAATTAATGAAGTTAGTGTTTATCAGTATTTTGATTGCCGCTCCGATTAGTTTTATTCTTATGCACATTTGGCTGAGTAGCTTTCCATACCATATCCCACTTACACCAGATATTTTTGCATACTCCGGTACAATCATCGTATTTATCACCATGCTCATCATTAGTTTCCATACCTTTAAGATAGCTCTACAAACTCCTGTGGAAGCTATTAAAAGCTTATAACCAACAAAAAAATAGCTATGACAAATATATTTGCCTTTTCCTTGCTATCTTTGCACAAACATCAAAACAATTACTAATTACAAACGATTAATTAGTTAGTAAAACGATTATTAGTTGTTCATAATTAGTAAGTTATAATTCATAACCACTCATGTTACATACATTCGTAGGCAACTTAGGACATTTCTTTGTCATTACTGCTTTCGTTACGGCACTCATCGCAGTATATGCTTATTACAAAGTAAGTAATTCCATGGATAGTGAACAGATTAGTTGGAGAAAATTTGCACGAGGTGCTTTTTATCTGCATGGAATAGCTGTGGCAGGTGTTATCGCTTCTTTGTTCTATATTATTTACAATCACTATTACGAATATCACTATGCTTGGAGTCACTCCTCTAATAATTTGCCTACCCATTATATGATTTCCTGTTTTTGGGAAGGACAAGAGGGAAGTTTTTTATTGTGGGCTTTTTGGCACGTACTCATAGGTATCTTACTTATACATACAAGCAAGCACTGGGAGGCTTCGGTTATGCAGATTTTTGCTTTGGTACAGGCGTTCCTGACTTCTATGATTCTGGGAGTGGTACTATTCGGAGAAGTAAAAATTGGTAGCTCTCCCTTTTTATTGCTAAGAGAAGTTTTCCCTAACGATGAGGCTTTCCAAATTAATCCTGATTTTGTTCCTAAGGATGGCACTGGGCTAAATCCTCTTTTACAAAACTATTGGATGGTGATTCACCCGCCTACCTTATTTTTAGGTTTTGCGCTTACCTTAGTGCCTTTTGCCTTTGCAATAGCGGGTTTGCGAGAAAAAAAATACAGAGATTGGGTACGTCCTGCTTTGCCTTGGTCGCATTTTGGAGCGTTAGTCTTAGGAGTAGGCATCATGATGGGAGGATACTGGGCGTATGAAACGCTGAACTTCGGTGGATATTGGAACTGGGACCCCGTAGAAAATGCCGTATATGTGCCTTGGCTAATTTTAGTAGCAAGTATTCACGTAATGATTACTTTCCAAAAAAGTAATATTGCCCTCAAAGCCTCCTTTATTCTGACAGTTACTACCTTTATTTTGATTTTGTATTCTACTTTTCTTACGAGAAGTGGCGTATTAGGCGAGGCTTCGGTTCACTCTTTCACTGATTTAGGGCTTTCAGGGCAGTTATTAGTGTACTTGCTTGCTTTCTTAGGGGTGGCAGTATTTTACTTAGCCAAGGCATGGAAGGATATTCCCACGGCAGACGAAGAGGTAAGTACTTATTCTCGTGAGTTTTGGATTTTTATAGGAGCTACTGTACTAAGTTTAGCCGCCTTTCAGGTGATTGTAGCTACTTCTATACCTGCATATAATAGTTTGCTCTCAGCTTTGGGCATCTCCTCCAAAATCGCTCCTCCGGCTGACCAAGTACAGTTTTATAGCAAATTCCAACTTTGGGCGGGTGTACTCATTGCTTTGCTTTCAGGTACAGGACAGTTTTTCTTTTGGAAACGCATAGACAAAGACAGCCTTTGGAAAGCAATTAGTCTGCCCCTGATTTTGACTATGCTCACCTCCTCTGTTTTCATACTTATTACAGAAATCAAAGACTGGAAATACATCATCTTACTTACTGCTTGCTTGTATTCTTTGATTTCTAACTCATTCATATTGATAAAATTAGCTAAATCCAATGTAAAGTTAGTAGGAGGTTCGGTGGCTCACATAGGCGTTGCTTTGATGTTATTAGGGATTTTAGCCTCAGCAGGCTATTCCAAAGTAATTTCCCTGAACAATACAGGTTTTGTCTATAACAAAAACTTTCCCGACGAGATGAACAAAGAAAACCTCTTACTTTTCAGGCACAAACCTCAAAGAATGAAAGATTACACCCTTACCTACAAGGGTACACGCATGGAATCCAAAGACTTTCCTGCTTACATAGACCAAGAGGTTCTAAGAGCAACTGCCGAACCGCATCGCATGATTACCACCCAAGACTTGGTCTATAACGGCAAAACCTATTTCACCAAAGGCGATACTTTACAAGTATTCAATGAAAATACCTACTACGAGATAGAATACAAAAAAGATGACGGGCAGGTATTTACACTTTACCCAAGAGTACAGATAAACCCTCAAATGGGGACAGTCGTTAGTCCTGACATCAGCCGCTATTGGAAAGCAGATTTATATACACACGTAACCAATATTCCTGACCCTGAGCAGGAAAAAAAATGGTCTGAACCTGAAAAATATACCTTGACGGTGGGAGATACTTTTATTGTTAATGATTATATCGCTATCTTTGAAAATGTGTATCAAGGGGAAAAGATACAAGACGCTGATGCAGTGGTGTACGCCAATATCCGTATCTTAGGAAGAGACAAAAACTATACTCTAAAACCTGCTTATTTGATTAACTTAAAGCAAAGTGCTGTACAAAAGCAAGTTGATACCAACGTAGCCTTAGGCATTAGGGTAGCAATAGAAGAGATAAAGCCACCCACCAAAGATTCAGGAGAACCTGCGAAATTTGTTCTTTCCGCAAGTACTACTCAGCAGGATTGGATTATCTTGAAAGCCATAGAAATGCCTTTCATCAACGTACTTTGGATAGGCGTAGTTTTAGTTTCTATTGGATTTGGTATTGCCACAGTAAGACGCTATCAGGAATTTAAAAACTTAAAAGAAAAGCAGGGCAAAGAAAAGAAAGCAAAGGAGTTAGTATAATTTTGGGTAGTATTAAAGATGTAATGCTACGCAATAGGTCAAATTAGCTTGGTTTGCGAAAGTTTAGTGAGGTTTAAAACCTTACAAACGTCAATTTTCGTTGTCAAATTATATGGCATCGGCGTTTTAGCATTACTTGTTATACACTCCCTAATTTTTTATGCCTTCGCACAACTTTCCAAAAGTTCTAAACTCTTGGAAAGTTATTTTTTATAAAAACTTTGTGTAACTTGCTTAATAATTTTTTTGTACGATTGATTATCACAAAAACGTAAATATGAAATACATATTAACTCTTGACCAAGGCACAACAAGTTGCAGGACTATTATTTACGATGATGTAGGAAAAACTATCGCTACCTCACAATTAGAATATACACAAATCTACCCTCAAGCGGGCTGGGTAGAGCATAACCCCTTAGAAATATGGAATACCCAACTCCAAACTATCAAAGAAGCAGTCAGCCAAGCTAAAATTAGCTACGCTGATATTGCAGCAATAGGTATTACCAATCAAAGGGAAACTACCGTAGTATGGGACAGGGAAACAGGACAAGCTATCGGCAATGCTATCGTATGGCAAGATAGACGCACTGCGGATATTTGCGACCACCTCAAAGCGGAAAAAGGAATGATAGATTATGTAAGGCAGAATACAGGGCTGGTCATTGATGCTTATTTCTCTGCTACCAAAATCAAGTGGATACTCGACCATTACCCTCATGCCCGCCAAAAAGCGGAAAAGGGAGAACTACTTTTTGGAACTATAGATACTTGGCTTATTTGGCAACTTACCAAAGGCAAAGAACATGCTACGGACTTCTCCAACGCCTCCCGTACTATGCTTTACAATATCGTAAAACTGGATTGGGATAGTAAAATGCTCGACACGCTTAAAATTCCTAAAAGTATGTTGCCTAAGGTAAAATCTTCGGCTGGCTTTTTTGGGAAAACAGATAAAAGTATTTTTGGCGGCGTGGAAATACCAATTACAGGAGTGGCAGGCGACCAACAAGCTGCGCTTTTTGGACAGGCATGTTTTCAAGAGGGCATGGCAAAAAATACCTATGGAACAGGTTGCTTTATGCTTATGAATACGGGGAATCGCTTGTTCAATTCTCAATCAGGTTTAATCAGTACGATTGCTTGGGGCATAGATGGACAAGTAGAATATGCCTTAGAAGGGAGTGTTTTTATTGCAGGTTCGGCAGTAAAATGGCTCAGAGACGGCTTAAAAATCATAGAACAAGCCCAAGATTCAGAGTATTTTGCTAAGAAAGTAAAATCTGCCGAAGGAGTGTATGTCGTTCCTGCTTTTGCAGGTTTGGGAACGCCCTACTGGGATATGTATGCACGCGGAGCAATTTTTGGACTGACACAAGGCACTACCAAAAATCATCTTATACGAGCCACCTTAGACTCTCTGGCATACCAAACCAAAGACGTATTGATGGCAATGCAGAAAGATACACATATTCAACTCAAAGCCTTACGCGTAGATGGAGGAGCTTCTGTTAATAACTTGCTTATGCAGTTCCAAGCTGATATTTTAGGAACAGAGGTACAAAGACCTACTGATATAGAAAGTACAGCAAGAGGAGCAGCATACTTAGCCGGCATAGGAGCGAAAATTTGGACAAAAGAACAAATTGCCGAACTTTGGGACATGGATAGAAGTTTTAAGCCTAAACTTAAAAAAAATGAGGTAGATAAAATTTACAAGGGCTGGCAGGAAGCCGTAAAACGCAGCATGGGTTGGACAAAAGAAATATAAATTACAAAACTTTAATGCCTGTTGTTACATTGAAAGCATTTTTATATACCTGTATCACTTTACTTTTATTCTCTGCCTGTTCAGGTACTAAGTACTTGAAAGAGAAAGAATATTTCTTAGAAGCACAAAGCATCAAAGGCAACAAGGTCATTCCTACCGAAGATTTAGAAACCTTTTTTAGGCAAAAGCCTAACCGAAAAATCCCCCTGCTTGGTGAGCCTTATGTAGTAGCTTATTATTGGGGGAAAAAAAAATATGATAAAAAAGTAGATGAATGGAAATATTCATTGGATAGCTTGGAAAAGGAATATGCTCGCCTGACAGCCCTCAAAGACTCCATAGAAGTAGAGCGAGATGAAAACAAGGATAAGGCATTAGAAAAAAAGCGAGCTAAAAAGGAAAAGCAAATCAATGAATTAAAAGAAAGGGTAGAAAAAGGAAACTGGTTGATGCGCTCTGTGGGCGATGCACCTACCTTTTTTGATAGCGCACTTATGGTCAAAACAGCCTCTCAAATGCAGCTATTCCTCCGACAGAAGGGCTTTTTCAAAGCAAAAGTAACCCCTTCGTTTACTGTAAAAAATAAAAGAGCGACTATTACTTATCATATACAAGAAAACACCCCTAAGACAATAGGACGCTTAGTATTAGAAGCACAAGACTCCTCTTTGCTTCTTTTAGTAAAGCAAGACTCGCTCAACAGTTTAATAAAACAAGGAATGAGATTTGACGAAGGGAAACTTAGCGACGAGCGAGATAGGCTAAGTAGAATGTTGCAAAACAAGGGATACATGAGTTTTAGCAAACAGTTTATTTATTTTGATGTAGATACGGTCAATGCAGGAGTGGATTCCTTAGATGTACGCATGGTTATTTTACCCAATGAGCTAAATCAGCCCCATATCCAATATAAAATCGCAGAGGTAAATATTATTACAGATATAGGAGTAGAAGGCGAAGAGGGGAATAGACGTAGGTCTGCTCGATTGGAGCGAGAGAAAGAAGAATACAAAGGGATTTATTATCTTGCTTATAAGCATAAATATTCTAAAAAATTACTGAACACAAGGATTCGGGTGCGTCCTAATCAAATTTATACCCGTACAGACATAGAAGATACCCAACGCGCCTTAGCCAGTTTAGATGTTTTCAAATTTGTAAACGTGAAACCTGATACACTGAATAATCAGGTCATTACTACTATATTTGCCAGCCCGGCGCCTATCAATGATGTAAGTATAGAAACAGGTATGAATATGGTGCAGACCTTCCCGGGACCGTTTGTCAGTATTACACTAAGAAATAGGAACACCTTTAATGCTTGTGAAACTTTGGAACTACGAGGGAGATTTTCTTTAGAGGCACAAGCAGGTGTTATAGGCACAGGACGGGGATATGTAGGGCAGGAAGCAAGTATCAATGCCACACTTAACTTTCCTAAACTTTTATTTTTTGGTGAAAAATTTAATATTCGTGTGGGTGCGTATCTCCCACGCACTAAGTTCTCTTTGGGTTATACTGATATTGACCGACCTGAGTACAGCCGTACTAATTTTAGAACTACACTTACTTATGACTGGACAAACAAGAAAAACTCTACTTTTTCTCTCAATCTTTTTGATGTTACCGTAGTAAATACAGAAAGAGTAACTGATACATTTGTCAAATATATGCTCAGCATTGCCTCCGGCGGGAATACGCTACTGAAAAGTTTTGACCGCTTATTTATTTCTAATGTTTCTCTTAGCTATACTTTTTTCCAAAATAACAACTTTTACATGAGAGGTTTAGCCGAACTTGGAGGAACTACATTGAACTTACTGAATAAACAGTTTTTTAAAGAAGGAGAGATATTTGGGCTTACAGCTTTCCGATACATGAAGTTCAATGCAGAACTTCGTCGCTACGTGCCTTTGCAAAGAAACAATGAAAGCAACTTAGTGCTTCGCGCTAATGTAGGAGTAATTACGCCTTATGGTAAAATAGGGGGCAGACCTAATACTATTTTACCTTATGAAAAATATTTCTTCACGGGAGGCACCAATAGCATCAGAGCTTGGCGACCAAGACGCTTAGGACCGGGTAGCTTTGCACAAATTAATGAGAATGGAGAACTCTCAGATGCTATTGAGCAACCGGGCGAGCTATTATTGGAAATGAATATGGAGTGGAGAAAAAAACTATTTGGATTTGTCCATAGTGCTTTTTTTATAGATGCAGGCAATACTTGGATGATTACGCAAAACTCACGACAAGGCTCTCAATTTTTACTGCAAAATTTTTGGCGTGAAATTGCAGTAGGCACTGGACTCGGCTTGCGATTTGACTTTTCTTTGGTAATTATGCGATTTGATTTTGGTATCAAAGTTTGGAATCCGGCGCTTCCCCTTAATCAAAGATTTGTTCTTACCCAATGGACTCCCAAAGATACCACTTTCAACTTAGGCATTGGGTATCCTTTCTAAGAATAGTAGAGGGTTTATCTAAAATCAGCGAATCCTTTATGTGTTATTTTGATACTCAAAACGTTTTTTATTTTGGCTTAGTGGTAGATATTCAGCACAAAAACGGTGTCGCTTGTGCAATTCAATAGAAAAACTGCACTTGAACCTACTGTTTCGGCAGTCCGACACAAAACTGTCATACGAAGCACTGAACCCGCCATTACGCCAAACCGCTGTTAGCGGCTGGCGTTCTTGACCACCATGTCTGTAAACCATTGTCGTTGTTGCGTTTCACCGCCTTTGTCGTGTCGGGATGTGCGGTTGGGTATTTTTTATTTTACTCACAGGTTAGTTGATTTTTTTATAGGTGTTCGTGATTGCTTCGCAGTTCAGAAGGGGAGGAGATTTTTTTTTAATTACTCACATTTTTATTGTTTATTATTTGTGTTCGTGAATGCTTCGCGTTTCAATTTTGTCTGCGTGGGAAAGGGGAAGCTCTTTTATAAGCTTTGGTCTGTGCTTGGGCTTGTGCGGCTTGCAAATGTGCTTACACCTGTGCGTTGGCTTGTTCTCATGCTGTTAAATTGTCTGCTAATAATTCTGCTTGTTTCAATACGGTGTCAATTGCTTTTTGTTGTTTGTCTGGCGGATAACCGTATTTGTTGAGTGTCCGTCTTACAAGCACCATGAGTTTTGCTCTTGCACTTTCTCTGATTGTCCAGTCAATAGTTGCGTTGGCTCTTACTTTTTCTGCAATTTCTCTCGCTATCTGTTTTAATTGTTCGTCAC
>Ga0272446_1001113_pt1 | contig 40178 bp, 30 predicted proteins | sample YNPCB0061_FD_194587 | JGI IMG/M metagenome (GOLD analysis project Ga0272446, IMG submission 194587) | Hot spring microbial mat communities from Yellowstone National Park, WY, United States - YNP-CB-006-1 | ecosystem: Environmental > Aquatic > Thermal springs > Hot (42-90C) > Sediment | place...
GCCGTGGCCAAGTGTGGTGTCGACGGGATCTGCCAGTAGGGAGGACTCTCATGTTTGACGCAAAGCAACCCATCACCATCCACCTCCGCACGCCCGCAGGCCTGAAGCCGGTTCGCGTGCGATTCCCCACCGACGACGAATGGACCGAGCGCCAGAAGAAGCGGAAAGTCATCGTGAAGCAACTGGGGCGCGGCGTGTCCGAGACGACCATCCCTGACTCAGCAGAAGCCGACGCGGCGTTGCTCGCGAAGATCCGCGTGCCGGAAGAGAATGCGCCCGACGTGGACGCTTTCGAGGCGAGCCGGATGATCGAGCAACTGAGCCAAGCCGATGTCGATGACGTGGTCCAGGTGGGCGACGGCTTCCGTGTGACGATGCGCGTCCTCGGCGGCACGGTGAGCCACGTGCTGCGCATTCCTTCGGCCAAGGACGTCTTCGAATACCGCCGCGGCTTCGCGCGCGTGCTCGACCTGCCCTACAACCGCCAGGAGTTGATCATCAACCTCGCGCCGGCGGCGGCGCTCTACAAGAAGCTGGTGGAATCGACCGAAGGCTATGCGGGCGACGTGCCCGTGATCCACCAGGCCGTGGCGGTGAAAGCCGCCATCGACGCTCTGGATGGCGCATTTGAGGAATCTTCGGACCCAAACTGAGCGCTGGGGAGTGGCCCGAAAAACCCTCCCTGCGATTCTTGATTCATTGGGCGCTGCGCCGCGATGAACTGTGCGATCCCGGTCTCTGCCTGGACGCGCCCGACGAGGGCGGCCGCTGCGACCACTGCCCTTTGGACAGACTGGACGCGGCGCAGTCCTCAGAAATGGGTCTGCTACTGCGGCGCGCACTCGACCTTCGGGCGGCGCTGAAGTTGGGTGTCCGAATCAACCTCGATGAGATCAGCGCGGATGAGTTCCGAGCGATGGTGATTCTGGAAGAGGAGCAGGAAAAACTCGACCGGGAACGGCTTGACGCGAGGCGGCCCTAAGCTGCCTGATGAACCCGTTCATGCTGAACGCGTGAGCTGCTGCTCGGCGCGGTAGGACTCCCATCTTCATCCGGTTCGACTACGGTGCGGCCTACCGATGCCGGCGAGAGCCTTCTTTTCTGCCGAGGCCTTCCGCGATCAAGGTTGTGACGAGCGTGTTGAGACTGACGCCCTCTTGCTCTGCACGGGTCACCAGACGGGCATGCAGGGACCGCGGAACGCGCTGTCGCCACTGCCCGCTGGCCGACGTTGCTTTGCCCGGCTTGGGAATCGGGTCGCCGAACTCCTGCATCGTCAGAAGAGCGGCGGCAAGGGCATCCTGGCCGTTGCGGATCGCTTCCTCCGGGGTTTCGCCATCCGAGATGACGCCGGGAAAGTCGGGGAACTCAACCAAGTATCCGCCTCCTTCTTCTTTGGAAAGGGGACGCACAAGGAACGGATACCGATCCAGAGGGAGTCTCTTCTTCATGCCGTGCCCTCCACTGAGTCAATCAATGCCACGAATCTCCGGATGTAAACCGGCCTGATCGGGCGAGCGCTGGGAACCGTCAGCAGACCCGCCACGGGATGGCGAAACACAACGTGGCTCGTGCCGTGCTGACGGTAGTCGATGGAGAATCTGTCCGCCACCACCTTCAGATCCTCGATCCGCCAGTCCCGCGGGTTGGTGCGCATGCGCTGAAGGATCTTGGCGGCGGTGCCCACGCTCTTATGGTACCAGGGGCGGTACCACTTCACAAGGGTATGACTGTCGCGCATGGCCGATAACAGGCTCGAACTCGTTGTTGAAGTTGACACGAACAGGGCCAATGCGTCCATCAAGAGCGTCAACGCGAGCCTGTCCAGCATGGAAGCGGCGGCGGTGAAGACCGCCCGGGGCGCGGCGCAGGGCATCGACGGCATGACCGCCGCCATGGTGAAAGGCGCCACCGCTGGAAACCTGCTGGCCGACGCCATCAAGAGCGCACTCACTTGGGCCAAGGAGTTCACCGTCGGTTCCATCATGATGGCCGCCGAGAACGCCAAGGCCGAGGCCTCGCTCAAGGCTCTGGCCAACGCGCACGGCGTGGGAGCAGCCGCGGCGGCCAGGCAGGTCGCAGCCATCGAAGAGATTGGCTTCGAGTACACCGAAGCCGCGCATGCTGTGCAGCGGCTCATCGTAGCCGACTTGGAACTCGCCCAAGCCCCGGGCCTAGCAAAACTCGCCAAGGATGCGGCAGCGGTCCAGAACATCGCCGCCGGCGAGGCCCTCGAATCCATCGTCATGGCCATCGAGTCCGGCGCCTCGCGTGGTCTCCGCACGCTGGGGCTGTTCGTCGACTTCCAGCGGGAAGCCCAGATCGCCCAGCTTCAACTGGGCCGCGCGCTCACTGAGGCAGAGGAGAAGCAGCTCCGCTACAACGCGGTCATTCGGGAAGGCGCGAAGATCCAGGGCGCACACGCGGCCGCCGCGCAGACGGTTGAGGGCCAACTGGGCGCGCTGCGGCGGGAGTTCAACAACCTCCGCGAGGAGATCGGAGCCAATTTCCAGGACGACTTCAAGGCGCTGATCGGCAACCTGCGCGGCCTGGTCGGGTGGCTGCGGGAGAACACCGACCTGCTTGAAGATTTCGGCAGAGTGGCGCTGTGGGTTTCTGGCGTACTGGCCACCTATGCCCTGGCCGACAAGATCATGGCGCTCGCGAAGTCGATCGCGGCGCTCCAGGTCGCGAGCATCAATCCATACGCCCTGCTCGCGGTGGGCGTGGTGGGCGCGGGCTTCGCCATCTACTCGCAGTGGAAGGACACCCAGGATCAACTTCAGGCTCGCTTCGACGATATGCAGCGGAAGGCCCTGCGCGAGGATCTGCTGAGCGGAAGGACCAGCGTCGGTGCCCTTCGCAAGCAGGGGCTGACCGACGACCAGATCCGCGAACTCATCAGCGGTAGAAGGTGGCTGCCTGGCGAGCAGCCGTTCGAATATGAAGGGCCCAAGCTGACCATCAAGACGTCACCGGAACCAGACCTCGAAGCACTGAAGCGAGCGGCCGAGATCCGAAAGCGCCAGTTGGAAGTGGAGCGCGAGAGCGCACGCGCGCTCGAGGAAGCGCGCCGGCGCGGCCTCGTGGGATTCGCGCGGGATGTGGCCGAGGTCCAGGAACAGATCCGTAAGTGGACTACCTTCGTGGACGAGCGGGGCAACGAGCAGCGGATCGCTCTCATCCGCAATGCGTGGGAGAACGTCATCGGCGAGCTTCGTGAGCGGCTCGCGAACTGGCAGAAGGAAGTCCAGGAAACCAACCGAAAGAACCTCGCCGAATATCTGGCCGCGGAAGAAGAGGCCGCGCGCCGCCGGCTGGAGATCGAGTCGCACCTGTTCAGCCAGCGGCTGGCCTACAACGAGGAGATTGCGAAGCGCAACCTCGATCACCTGGAGCAGATGCTCGGAATCGAGGAGCAGCGGGCCGGGATCACGCGCGAGGCCCAACTGCGGGTGCTGGATGTCACGAATGCGCAGACGCTGGAGCAGAAGGTTGCCGTCGAGCAGCGCAAGGCGGCGATCGAGATCGAGTACCTCACCCGGGTACACGAGATCCGCATGCGGCTATTCGATCTCGAAACCTCGCGAATGGTGATCGAGGAAGAGGCGACACTGAAGCGGCTCGGCTATCGGGCCGACGAAATCCAGGCGCGCATTGCTGAGATCACCGCACAGCGGGATGAGATCCGGCGGTTCCAACAGGAGGCTACCGACGCCGCGATCCAGGGCGCGCGAGAGACTGCGGCGATCCGCCAGGCGCAGCTGGTGCGCGACCACAACCAGCGGATCTTCGATTCCTTCAAGCGGCAGGCCGAGGGTGTCTTCGATGCGCTGCTCACCAAGTCGCAGTCCATCTGGTCGGCGATCGGCAACTCGCTCAAGACCGCACTGTTGACGGCCATCAAGGATGTAGTCTCTTCGCGCGTCGCCGCGATGCTGACGCAGTTATTCACCGGCACCCGGGTCTCGCTGGCCGGCGGAGGCGCCTCTGGCGGCGGCATGCTCGGCAGGCTGGGCGGGTTGCTCGGCGTGGGCGCGGTGCCGGTCTTCGGACAGGGCAGCGGCGGCGGTCCCATTCCCGGCGGTGCGGCCGGAGGGTGGGGCACTCCTCCCTTCCTTCCGTCCGGCAAGGGCGGCGGATGGGCTGGACTGCTCGGCGGATGGAAGGACTTCCTCGGCTTCGGCGGCGGCGTCCAGTACGCACCCGGTAAGGCCGTGACCTGGGAACTGGCCACCATGGGCCAGAAGCTCTCGGCGTTGGGCCGATCCAATGCCGCACTGCTCGGAGGCGCGACGCTCGCCCTGATGGGTCTCCAGCGCGGCGGCGTCTCCGGCCTCGCGATGACGACCGCCGGCGGCGCGATGATCGGCTTCAAGTATGGCGGTCCTCTCGGCGCGGCCATCGGCGCTGGGATCGGAGCGGTCGCCGGGCTGGTGCGGCTGTTCGTCAAAGGCGCGCAGGAGAAAGCGCGTGAGAAGATCAAGGCCACCTACGGCGTCGACATCCGCGACAAGGGCGTGCTGAAACAGATTGTCGATATCGCCAAACAGGGCTTCGGCGGCAACCTCGACATGGCCATCCGCAGCCCGCAGATCCGCGATCTGGTCGAGTTGTACGCACTGTCCACCGGCCAAGGCACCTCCGGACTCCCTGCCAGCGTGCGGCCAGTGTCGCTCTTGCAGCAAGGCGGCAGCCTGTTCCAGTCGAGTTCCGGGGGCCTGACGCTGGACCGGATCGGTGGCAGCGTGCCGTCGTCCGCGGCGGGGCCAACAGTGATCAACATCACCGTGCCCGGAGCGAAGGAGTTCTTCGAGAAGGAGACCGTGCGCGTGGTGGTTGAGAATCCGCGCGCCGTGCAAGCGGCGGCGATGACCGCAACCAAAGCCAGCGCCGGCCGCCGGGAGATGACCGGGCTGCAACTGAGTCCAGGATTGATCCTGTCATGACGCGAGAAGAACTGATTCAGAAGCTGGCGCGTGCGATCGCCGAGAAGGAGGGCTTCTTTATCACCGAGGCGCAGGCCAAGGCGCGCGAGATCTCCTACCCCACACGCGCCCAGCGCAATGCCAACCCTGGAAACATCCGGCACTGGCGCGACGCGAAACAGCGGCCGTATCCGATCAGCGGCGGCTATGTGGACTTCGTCGCGTGGGCGTCCGAGCGGTTTCCCGGCGTCTCCCGAGAGGAGATGAGCCAGAGAGCGATCGAGGAAGGCTGGCGGATCCTGCGCGTGCTCATCGGGCAGTACCTCGACGGAAAGTACACGCAGGGCAAACAGCCATCCGCAGAGGAGATGTTCCGCGTCTATGCGCCCGCCGCCGATGACAACGACCCGACGGGCTATGCGCGCTTTGTGGCGGGTAGGCTCGGTGTGCGCCCGGACCAACGGCTTCTTGATCTGGTGACCACCTGATGCCCGGCTCAGTCCAGAACGCCGCGCCGCTCACCGTGCTGCCGGCGAGCCTTTCGCGCGCCTTCCTGCATGAGCGCGTGTATCCGGTGCTCGACAACGAGTACCGCAACGGCGAATCGCAGCGGTCCGTCCAGGCGACCAACAGCCGCAAGCGCTGGCGGCTGGCAAAGCGGCTGACAGCAGCGCAACTTGCCGTGCTTCGCGATTTCTATGACGCCCGCAAGGGCCCGACCGAGCCGTTCTACTTCTACGACCCGTATGAGACCAGCCTGAAGTTCGCGCACGACCCGACAGGGCAGGCCGTCGCGGGCCGCTACACGGTGCGGTTCCACGGCGAATGGAACCAATCGGTCGGCCTCGGGAAAACTGACGTTTCCATCGAACTCGTGGAGGTTGCCTAATGCGCCTCGGAATCTGCGTCCTAGTCTTGCCGGTCCTGTGCATTGCCGGAACCATCATCCAGGACACCATCCATACTGGTTTTCCGCCGCAGGCCTTTGGGGGCCGGGTCACGATCTCTGGACCGGCGATGACAACCTCCGACGGCAAGATGATCAGCCGCTGGACGCGAGATCTGCAAATCTCGGACGGCCAAGTCCAGCTGGAGCTCGAGCCCAACGACACGGCGATGCCCAGCGGCACCAGCTACTACGTCGTCTACCGTCCGAAATCCGGGATGGCATGGTCGGAGTATTGGGTCGTCCCCACCAGCGCAACCCCGCTGAAGATCTCCGGCGTTCGCGTCACTCAGCCCCCCGTGCCGCAAATGGGCATTCAGCCGTCGCAGATTCTGGCCGGCGGCGCCTCAGACGGCCAGGCGCTGGTGTGGAGTGATAGTCTCCGCCGCTGGAGTCCTTCCACGCTCAGTGCCGGGGTCGGCAGCGTCTTTGGGCGTACGGGCGCCGTCACGGCCCAAGCCGGGGACTACGATACCGACCAAGTGCCCGAAGGCGGCGTGAACAAGTACTATCTCGACTCGCGCGCCCGGGCGGCATTCTCTGCGCAAGGCCCGCTGGCCTATGACAGCGGAACAGGTCTGTTCTCCTGCCCCACCTGTGCCGCCCTTCCCGGCGGCGTCGCGAGTTCGATGGCGTACTGGACGGGGGACGGAAGTCTGGGCCCGAGTTCGGTCGTGTCCACCGACGACGCCAACAAACAAGTGACCCTTTCCCTTCGGGACGGCGCCTCGGTGACGTTCGGCAGTCCTGCGGAACTCCTCAGTCCCGTCCCGATCGACATCCGGCCGCCGGATTCCTCCGCGGCTCCCAACTACCCGCAGGGTTTCAGAGTCCGCTTTCTCAACGCGGACGGGACATTCGACGAAGCCAACAACAGCTACATCGACCTGGCGCCGTGGTCGCAGAGAGCGTCGCTCACCAACTTCGCGATCACCGGCATGGTGAAGCGCCTGAAGAGCTTCACCTACTCGACGTACCCTTCCGGGACCGGCACGCTGACTACCCACTCCTGCGGCGCTTCCGACGGCTGCCCGCCCAACTCCTCGGGCGACTATCTCTACACTGTGCTCTACTACCTCACGACGACCGCCGCGAGCGGCGGAACGGCATTCCTCACCGTGACCTGGACCGACATGAAAGGCGCCCGGACCTTCGTTTCTCCCGCGCTTCCGCTGAACGCCAGCGGGTACGTCCAAGGGCAAGTCGTGGTGCAGCTCAAAAGCGGCACGATCAACATCACACCTGGCTGGGAGAACGCCTCGGGCAGCCCATCCGTCAGCTGGGGCTACCTCGTCCAGCGCTGAGAACTCTCGTCCGTGCCTGAGCTCATCGGCAATATCGCGGTGCCCGAGATCGCGCCGAGCGGCGTGTTTCCGCTCACGCCCGATTACCCGCTCGAGGTGCGCCGCGACCATGAAGTCGTGGTGCACCAGTTCGGCAGCGGCAATGCCAAGATCGAACAGCGCTTCCTTCTCGGCACGGGCGCCCGCCGCTTCACCATTCGCAAGCAGTGGCTACGCGACGCCGAGCGCATCGCCCTGCGCAACTTCTGGGAGTCGAAATACGGTCCCTACGGCGCCTTCACCTACAACGCCCCGAACGACGACGGCATCGGGACCACGTCCGTCGTCTGCCGCTTTGCCAACGAGCCACTTTCCTGGGAGATGGTGGCCGACTGGGCCTGCTCTCTCGGCGTGACGCTCATTGAAATCCCGCTGGCGACGCCCTCCTACCCGCTCAACCAGACCGTCAATCGCTTCCCACCCGCCGCGCTCCAGACCGCACTGCTCTCGCAGGTCCAGGAGATCATCCCCCTCGTTCGCATCCAACCGCTCGAACCGGGCTATCCCGCGATCTACGTCTCTGACCGCCGCTGCACCATCGGCGGCCAGCTATATCAGGCGCGCCTGATCGAGTTCGATGGCATCTCGCAATCGATCGGCAACGAGTCCGACGAGGCCCAGTTCACCTTCGGCAACGGCGACCGCGTGATGCGCGACCTCTCGAACGACGTGGATCTCTTTCGCGCCGAGATCGCCTTCAGCCTGTTCCACACCGGGACCGGGATCCAGCTCGATCTCTGGAAGGGCAACATCGTGAACTGGGCCTGCGACGCTGGTCCTGAGTTCCGCGTGACCGCCGCCGATGGCCTCTACGAGTTGAACCTGCCCTACCCGACGCGCAAGATTTCCCGCACCTGCTGGAAGGCGTTCAACTCGCAGGCCTGCCCGTTTGCCGAGCACGGCGCGCTCGATCTGGTCAACTTCCCCGATGCCGATCCTACGCGCTGCGACAAAGGGTTCGACACTCCGAACGGCTGCCGCGCGCACGGTATGAACGACTACTACGGCGGCATCATGGCCAAGCCGCAGGGCGTGCGCATCAAGGACAACTCGACCGGCGTCTGGGGATTCGGCCGCTCGACCCTCACCTCCGTCTCGCTGGTCGCCGATTCGATCTACGATCAGGTCCTGCCCGAGATCTACACCGATTCGCCCATGCCCGTGAATGCCAAGATCGCTTCGGGCCGCGACGAAAGCGATTTCTACGCTGCCGTGGGCATCGTGGGCGAAGGCCCGCTGGGCGCGTATGGCACGGGCCACAAGCTCGACGGACAGTATCATCACGGCTACCCTGGTTCGCTCGGACTAATGACCAGTCTGGGCCCCGATCCGAATCCGACGACCTTCGGGTTCGATACGGACTCAGGCCCGGAGCGCGCCGCCGGCACGGCGTTCCTCATGATCCGGCGGTCCGACGCCAAGGGTTTGCAGTTGTCGCGCCTGAGCGAGCACGCGATGGAGGCCATCGTCGCCCAGGGACTCAGCGGCTGGGTGTGGACCTCGCCCGGCGTGCGCGTCTTCGGACCGCCCCTGACCAATCCGATCTGGATCGCGGTCAACATGCTCCTGCGCGCCCGAGGCCTGCGCCTGGGCGCGGGCGCGACCACGCAGCAACTCGATTTCGCCGAGACCCTGTTCGATGTCGAGGCTGCCATCGCGGCGGCGGCGATCTGCGACCAGCAGGTCACGAAGCTCGTGGGCACAGGTACGGAAACGCAGTTCAAGTTCCGCGGCGTGCTCCAGGAAGAGAAACCCTTGCGCGACTGGCTCCAGGAAGTCTTGATGAACTGCCTGGGCTACTACACGTTCGCCAACGGCAAGCTCAAACTCGGCGTCCGCGTGAACTCATCGGCGGTTGAGGCGTTCACGGAAGGCAACATCCTGTTCCGGAGCCTCGAACTGGCGCCGCTCAAGCCCAGCTTCAACCACCTGACAGCCAACTTCGCTGACGAGGATTTCGAGTTCGTCGCCAACTCCATCTCGCTTTACGACATCGACCACGCCACGCTCATCGGCGGCGGGGCGGGACCGCTGTTCCTGAAGTCGACCGTGAATCTCTCCGGCACGGCATCGAAGTCGCAAGCGGCGCGGACCATCACGGTCCGCTTGCGCGAGGAACTGGGCGGCATCACCCCGGAGGAATGGAAAAAGGCGCGACAGATCGGCTTCCGCACAACGGTTCTTGCACTCAACACCGAACCCGGCATGGTGTGCTCGATGACGCACGCCGACATGCCGGGCGGACAGGGCGAGTTTCGCGTGACCGGGTGGCGGCTCAACCGCGACTACTCGATCGACATCCAGGGGCGCACGACGACGGATTCGATGTACGATCTGGTCGCCGGCCCGAAGCCCGCCGACGTCGTGCCGGAGCCGCCTGCTGAGGAAGTGCTCATCGACACGGGCGTCCCCGGCGTGCTGACCGGCATTCCTCGCTTGGGCGACTACGGCACCTTCGCCATCGACGAGATGACCGTTGCGCCAGACGCCTCGGGCAACGCCAATATCGTCGGCGCACACGAGATCACGCTGGCGCTCTACTACGTGGACGAGCTCGCCACCGATCTCTGGGCGTCCATCGACACGGCCATCGACGCCACGACCGACCCGGTCATCGTGGTCTGCACCGTCAACCCCGATACGGAGAGGGTCTTCCGGGTAGGCGATTTCGTCGTCTTCAACGACGAGTCGACCGACCCGGCAAACCCTGGCCGGCGCTCCTACGAGTGCGCGCAGATCGCCGGGCCGGGCGCACCGGGCGACGTTGTGCCAAGCGGCGAGTTTCACCTGCAACGCGCGTACCCTGGTGTGCCCGAAGACCAGGCGACCTTCGGCACCCTTCGCTGCGCCCACCTCGCCGGCATCCGCTTCTACAAGCTCGACCAGAAGACGTTCAGCTTCAGCGTTCGCAAAGGTTTCTTCCGCACGCCGGACTTACCAGCGAGGATCGAGGCAAAGCTGCCGAGCGCCTGCATTGTCGCCGCCCTCGCCGGCGTAGCCAATCACTTCGGCTACGGTCCGTTCACTGTCTTCCCGCTCTCGCGGCACAACGAGCCTTACATGCCGGGCCTGCGCACCTGCAACGGCGGCGCGTACACCTTCCAGGTGCCAGGCCCGCTCACCGTCCAGGAGAACGTCGTCATCCCGATGAAGGTTCAGGACGCCGCCTCGATCCGCTGCGTCTACGCCTACCTCCAGCGGGGCACGACCGACGGGCAATCGGCGTTCCTGGTGAAAACCAGCCGCGACGGCGGCACAACGTGGGAGCCGCTCGAGTACATGGGCATCGCGCAGGCCCTGCCGGACGCCTACAAGACCACCTACGACTTCCTGGTGAACAACGAGGGCTACGGACTGCCCGCCACGCGCCGCCTGCCATATGCCGACTACGGCCTCGTGCTGACCTCGGCAGTAACCGCCGGGCCCGATCCGCAAACGCTGCAAACGGCCTCCTACGGCGCGAACCGGTTGGGCCTCGTGGCCGGCGGCTTCGTCTTCCTCGATCCCGGCGGCGCGAACGAGGAATACGTCCGCGTGATCAACGCCGATCCGGACAATCAGGCGTTCGAAGCCATCGTGACCAGAGACCACGCCGCCGGCGAGCGCATCCGGCCAACGATCTGGCCGACGCCCATTCTTCATGAGGGTGATGACTTGGCGTTCGACATCCTCGCGGTGGCGTCTCCGGATCCGGGGGCGGACTTAACGGTCGTGATTCAGACCTGACTGCTTTACGAGACTTTCTTCAGTCCCGCCTGGATGGCCCGCTTCAAAACCGTTTGGTATCCGATGCCTTCCTTGGCTGCAATCTGCTGCGCGCGTTCGAGATCGGCCACCGGCAGCCGGATCGAAATGGCCTTGGTCGCCTTGGCCTTGGCTTTCTCGATCAGCTCGGCCAGGACTTTCGCGTCTGTCTGCGGGATTGGCGAGCCCGGGGAGCGCAAGAGGGTTCCTTGTTTCAAAGCGCGCTCAAACTCCCGCTGCGTCTGCCGGCGGCCTTCCGGCGTCGTGTACCACGCAGCTTCGGCTCTCGCCGCCTCCAACTCAGCCTTCGATTTGCGGGGCATAGACCCTCCTTTCTGCCTGATTCATCGCATAGGCCGTCACGGTGCGAAAACGCTTCCGGCGGATCGTGAACACCACAACCAGGTAGCGCCCCGATGCCGCCTTGCCAAGCAACTTCCAGCGCTTCTCGCCCGCTTTGGGTGAGGCCGGAATGATGACATGGCGTCCTCTGACCGCCTCCTCGACCTCCTGGGGCATGACGTCGTGCGCCGCAACGTGCCCGGCATTATGCACATCCCAGTCAAAACCGATGAGGTCCTGGAGCACACCAAGAGTATATACCGTACGCGTATATACACTCAAGACTCTTGGCCACGTTGATGCCCTCCGATCCGCTTCTGCTCTTCGACCCCCGCCGCACGATTCAACTGCAGGGCTTCTCTGGCCGCGCGGCGACCACCACGCTCCATGACGCCACCAAGACCGGCTTCCAGATCTCCGGCATCTTCCAGGCGGCCGAGGACTTCGCCAACGTCCAACTTTTCTCCGCCTACGACTACTTCAACCACCTCCGCGTGAAGCCGCTCCCCGTGACGGACCTCTCCGGGCTGACGCTCCAGTACGACATGGAGGTTCTGCCGGTCAATGGCGAAGAGGGAAACGTCCGGCCGGACTGTGTCCGCTACGCCTCGGTCGGGTGGGACAAGCTCACGATCACGACCGGCGCGGGCGATATCTACGAAGTCCCGCTCATGCACCACGCGGCAGTCGTCTCGGGCGACTACGCTCCCGGCAGCTTCGGCTTCTCCCTGCACGACCGCGACGCCGCCACGCTCGACGAACTGCTCGTCGGCCAGCCCACGCCGGCGCTCACCGACACGGCCTACGTCTACTTCATGGGCACGCGCTGGTCCTGTTCCTCAGCCGAGGCGATCGCCTTCTGCAACCTCGAAACCGCGCTCACCCAGGATATCGGTAGCGCCGACGTTCCCTCGACAGATCAGGCTATCTGGTGGCAAGAAGACCCGTGGTTCTGGCACAACTTCTTCATCAACAATACGACCGTCGCGGTTGGTCCCCAGAATGGATTCTCAGACGCCTCAGAGATCGCCCAATTCTTCGCCAACTGGTTCAACAACGATCCGAACGTCAATGGCCTCGTCACCTGCTCGTCTTCAGGCAACGTCGTCTCCGTGGCGCTGAAGCCCGGCGTGAGCGGCCCTGTCGTCGTCTGGTCGAACAGCGGTTCAGCGCCGGCGACACTCACCCGCTTCGCGCCGGGCATCTACACGGCGCGCGTGGCCTCGTCGGCTGAGATCCGGGCGGGCGACTATGTGGGTCTCGATATCGGAGGCGCAAACGATGAGGTGGTGAAGGTGCTCTCAGTCGGCAGCGGAAGCTTCACGGCGCACTTCAGCCACCGCCACGAGGCCGGCGCAGTCTGCCGCGTGCTGCCGCGAGCGCGGCACTTCGGACGGGTCCTGAAGAATCGCATGGTGGACGCGCCGGCGCCTGACTACGGCGAGCAGCCTGCGAGCCTGGCCGCCCAGCAATTCACCACGACGAACACCTCTTGCGAACTGAAGCTGCGGCTCGTGGGGCAACTGGGCCAGTATGGACGCGACGCCAACGGCATGTCGGTGCGCGTCTCGGTCGATGGCGAGAACCAGATCGTCCGGATCGAGAAGAAGGACGACGCGTTCGGGGCGACTTCGCTCGCCACCGCCGTTGAAGGCGCGGGCAACACGCGCGCCTACCGCTTCACGTTCCCCTTCGCCACGCTCTCCGGCTACCTGAACGGCGACCGCAACGCGCTCGTGCCCGTTCCCGCCAGCGACATCGTGAAGGTCCACCTCACCTTCGCGCCGCGCTTTGAAGATGTCGAATACGGACTGGCCGCGGGCGGGCTCCTCAAGGAGGGTGTGACGGCAACGCCCGCAGGCACGGAAGAGGAATGGCAGATCGTAGGTGCCGAGGCCATGCTTTCCGGTCTCAATTATTACGTCGGCACCGCGAGCGCCGAGGAGCGAATCACCTGCATCGCCAACCTCGGCCTGGTCCAACCCGACCCGGAAGATCCTGCCACCTGGTATTACCGCCTGCTGGTGCGCCGCGGCGAGGACTCGTCAACGCCGCAAGCATGGCCGCCGGGCACGCGCATTCAGCGGATCTCGACCATCACGGGCACGCGCTCCGACATCGAGTGGCAGGTGAAGATCTCGAATCTCACCGTCACCGGCGACCGCACGGTCAAGGTCGGCGGCGATGCGCCGCGCATCGAAGAGTCCGATGGCCGCTGCCGGTACTCCGGCTTCTGGGAAGACTACCGCTACGGCGCGGCCTGGCCTACGCAGTGGTGGTCACTCGGCCATGCCAAGCGGTGCGCGCCCAACGACGACCAGGACCGCCGGGCGGTGACCATCCGCTACTCCTACCCGCGCGAGCACGATCTCTACCTCGGCACATGGCTCGGGCGTGACGCGGGCCGAATCGAGGTTACGATCGACGGCGGCGCGCCCGTCGTCCACGATCTCTATCTCAACGACTACAACGGCCTTGCGGCGATGAAGAAGCTTGCCGCCGCGCTGCCTGGCGGGACGCACACGGTCGAGATCCGGGCGTTGTTTGACAAGCATCCGTTGAGCAACGGCTACTACTTCTACTTCGATTACCTCTGGCCGCTCGAACCGCAAGATCCGCCGAACCCGCCAAAGGTCTATCCCGATGTCTCCGCGGCAATCGACTTCGATACCGACCACGGCTATAAGAAGCCGCCCGCCTGGCACGTGTGGCACCTGAATCGGCTCGGCTTCCGCGGCCACGCCGACGTCTACATGGGCGTCTTCTGGAACAACAAGCGCCGCCGCATCGGGGCGACCTACCCGAACTGCACTGTCAACATCGGCGCCTGGCAGGTGGATCAGCCGCTGTGGATCAATCTCTCAGGCACCACGCTCTACTTCTCGCCCGGCGCAGGTCTCTCGACCGAAGACATCGCCGCGCACCTGCGTGCGATGATCAACGTCACCTTCCCGGGTGTCTGGTGCACCAGCGACGGCAACTCGATCCACATTCGCTCCCGCGCCCCCAGCTATACGTTCACGATTTCGGCCAGTGCCCAGATGAGCATCTCGCAGGGTACGCCGGCGCTCGATCAGCCGGGCGCCGAGGGCGACTGGGAGATGATCGACTCGATCTCGCCCGTGATGACGCACGGCGCACGGAACTGGATTCGCGACTTGGCGCGCGAGTTCAAACAGGCCGGCATCGACGCCAGCTTCGCCTTCTCGATGGAGTGCTACCTCCCGCCGATGGCGATGGCCGCGCGCTACTGGGACGGTGAGCCGGTCTTCCTGCCCATCCCGTCGCACCAGATGCACTTCGGCCCGCGGGTGCGGAACTACCTCAAGCAGATGTACAAGGAGTGCGCCGACGAGATCGCCGCCGTCGGGTTGCCCATCGTGCTCCAGTTCGGCGAGACGCAATGGTGGTACTTCCCGAACGCCTCCGGCATGCCGTTCTACGACGACGACACAAAGGCGGCGTTCCAGGCCCGCTACGGCCGGCCTTTGCACCGGTTCCTGGCAAATACCGACTCGCCCCACGACGACATCGAATCGGCGGACTTCCTGCGCGACCGCATCTGGGAGTACTGCGCCGAGGTCATCAGCTACGTCCGGCGGTTTCATCCTACGGCGGTGTTCGAGTGCCTCTGGCCGCTCGACGCCAACCAAGGGCAACCCGCGCCGGACCCGGCGTTCCGCGCGCTCAACTTCCACGTGAACCTGCCCAACGAATGGAAGACTTCCGGCTACGGCGTGAAGTACTTCCGCGCCGAGGGTTTCGACTACGACGTCTGGCAGAAGAACACGCGGCTGATGCGGCAGACGCTCGAGTTTCCGCTCGCGCTCGGGCGGCCTGCGTCCGAGTGCATGTACCTGACGGGGATCTACGGCCCGCCCGACCCGCCGATGCGCGAGGCCTACGGGATGTGGCGCAACCGCGGATTGTATTCGTTCTGCTTCTGGGCGTTCGATCAGTTCTGTCTGAACAGCCGCACGTTGCCGCTCGGACTGCCCGCGCAATCCACTGCGACGCTTGTCTCCTATCGCCGGCCGCGCGCCGCTCGGTCGCCGGAAGCGCCCGTCGCTGTGGCCTATGCGCCTGAGCCCAGCAGCCGCCTGAACACGTTCCGATTGAACGCGAGGAGATTGAACGGATGAGCAACTACCCGAACGCAATCGACGACGCGTCGAGCCTCTACTCGCCCGCGGATGCTTTCTCGGCAAAGCCGCTCGAAACAATCACGACCATGCCGGTTTACGCCAGCGACACGACCATCAGCGTCGAGTCCACCGGCGTGGGCTTCCCCGATGAGTACGGCATTCTCTCGATCGACGACGAACTGATCGTCTACACCGGCAAGACCGCCACGCAGTTCACCGGCTGCCAGCGCGGGGCCTTCGGCACCGTCGCGGCGCAACACACCTCGGGCGCAACTGTCCGCGCCAACATGGTCTCGGCCTACATCAAGGCTCTTCAGGAAGCCGTCGTCGCCATCGAGCAGGAACTCGGCACGGCGTCGAGCCGTAACTACGTCCGCAAAGACGGCGCGGTGACGATCACCGGCGCGAAGACCTTTGTCGACGGCGCGGAGTTCGGATCCGGCAACAAGGCCACCACAGGCTTGGTGCGTCTGCCGAATACCGGCGCGGTGAAGTGGCGCAAGGCCGACGGCTCCGGCGACCTGGGCCTGGCGCTGAACGCCAACGACCATCTGGTGGCCGATGCAGTCATCGACTTCGCGCCCGGGCAGACCTTCGGCGCGTTCTCCTATCCGGACGCCGGTTACGGCAACAAGGGTATCGTGCAGGTCGACCCAGCCGGAGGCCTCGCCGTCGAGTCGGGCGTGCTCTCGATGGCTCCGTCAGGCGCATCGCCAGGCACATATCCGAAGGTCACCGTCGACTCCAAAGGCCGTGTGACCTCAGGCGCGAACCTCGCGGCGGGCGACCTGCCTGGCCACACGCACACCGCCACCGACATCGTGAGCGGGGAGCTTCCGCACAAGGTCCAGAAGGACGGCGCCGACGTCGGAACGCGCCGCGCGCTCAACCTCGTCCAAGGCACACGCGTCTCGCTGGCTGCTGCCGACGACCCCGCCAACGACCGTGTCAGCGTAACCATCAGCGCGAGCCCGCCTGAAGCGGGCGAAATCACGAACGCCCTCGGCTACATCCCGGCCAATCGCGCTGGCGAGCACTTCACTGGCCCCATCGACTGCGGCCCGCATCACACCATCGGAGGCCCGCTCGAGAACATGGCGAAGTACTCCGAAGATTTCGCGGCGGCCGCCTGGGACAAAAATGGCGGCTCCTGTTCGGTCACCTCGAACGCGATCATCGCCCCGGACGGCAACCAAACTGCGGACGTGGTCACCGCCGTGACCGCAACGCCCGTGATCCAGCAGCAAATCGCCGGCCTTGCCGACGGCGGCACGTACACCTTCTATGTCTGGGCGCGCGTGGCGTCCGGCACACGCAAGGTGTCGATCGCCATCGTTGACAACCCCTACGCCGCCTACCTCGCCGGCCCGACACAGATGACGCTCACGACATCCTGGCAGCGCTTCAAGATCACTGGCACGCTGGCGACCGGCCAGACTGGCCTGTGGATCGTCATCCGCCAGTACGCCGCCAACGGCGACGACTGGACCACCGGCGACATCCACCTTTGGGGCGCCTGTCTCCAGCAGGGCAGCGACCCACAGAAGGCCTACGCCCGCACCTGGGCCTCCCAAACGCCGCACATCGCCTCCGGCCTCGCCGCCGGCCCCGCCGTCATCGCCGCGCCGGACTCCTCCGCCTCACCCCTCAAGATCCACGGCCCCGCCTCCAACCTTGCCGACAGCACCCTCCTCGAGCTCACCGCCAACGGCGAACTCATCCTCGCTGGCGGCTCCGGCAACGGCTACCGTCTCGCAGAACTGGGCGCCGCAAACAATCCTTCCGGCTGGGCCGGCGTAATCAAAGTGAAGACCCCCGCCGGGACCACCCTCGGCTACATATTGCTGTACACCAATCCGTAACTGCCCAAAACGAAGAGCGGGGAAATGCCACGTTTCTGTCGCGTTCCGGCGAGGCTCCAGTGCTTCTGTGCGCTTCTCCGCCTTCCTTTGGCGTTAGTACTACTGGGTCATAAATAGAACATTTCATGCTATGCTTGTTTTGTGACTGCCGCCCGTTCCGGGCCAGGCTCTCAACAGACGCGCCTCACGGATTACCTCAACCGCCTGGGCCAAGCCGTGGGGCACAAGGACCGGCATCAGCCGCTGAAGGACTACTGCACCGGCCTGCTGCTCGACGTCGAGCGCAAGAGCATCGAGCCCATGGCCGCACGCCTGCATCCGGGCCGCGTGCAGGCGGCCCGGCAGTCGATGCATCACTTGGCTGCCAAGGCCCCCTGGTCGAGCGACGCTCTGCTGGCTGAAGTGCGTCGCTACGTGCTGCCCAGGGTGCAAAGGCAGGGGCCGGTGGCAGCATGGATCGTCGACGACACTGGGATTCCGAAGAAGGGCAAGCACTCGGTGGGCGTGGCCCGGCAGTATTGCGGCCACTTGGGCAAGCAGGACAATTGCCAAGTCAGTGTGAGTCTGAGCGTGGCCACCTGGGAGGCGAGCCTGCCGGTGGTCTGGCGGCTGTATCTGCCGCGCGAATTGGGCCGAGGACCGCGCCCGGCGTCGCAAGGCCGGCGTGCCCGACGAGGTCGAGTTCCAGACCAAGCCGGAGATCGCGCTCGCGATGATCGGGCAGGCGCTGAAGGATGGGGTCCCGCCCGGCGCGGTGCTCGCCGATGCGGCCGATGGCAGCGACACGCGGGTCCGGGAGGCGCTGGAGGAGCTTGGGTTGCGCTATGTGGTGGGCGTTCAGGGCAGCACGAGCCTGTGGCGGCCGGGTGAGGCGCCGCTGGAGGCCAAGCCCTGGAGCGGGCGCGGACGGCCCACCAAGCTGCTGCGGCGCAGCCAGGATCACCGGCCGCTGACGGCGCGCGAGTTGGTGATGGAGCTGGGCGAGAAGCAGCTGAAGCGCGTCAGGTGGCGCGAGGGCGCCAGCAAGCCGCTCGGCTCGCGGTTTGTGGCCGTGCGGGTGCGGCCGGTGCACCGGGACTACTGGCGCTCGAAGCCGCACGGCGAGCTGTGGCTGCTGGCCGAGTGGCCGCGCGGAGCACAAGAGCCGGCGAAGTTCTGGCTGGCGAATCTGCCCGAGGAGACGCCGCTCGAAGAGCTGGTGCGGCTGGCCAAGCACCGCTAAATTGTCGAGCGCGACTATGTGGAGCCGAAACAGGAACTGGGGCTGTGGCATGCCCCAATAGCATTAGATCGGCCACTCTTACATTCAGTTACGCCGGAAGATTTTGGGACTGTCGCGGCAAAGTGAGAATGTCAGGGTAGAGCAAAGTAAGAATGTCAGGTTGACAGGTTGACGCTGGGGAGGTAGCAGAAAACGGAGGTCTGCTGATGACCCAAGCCGACCGGGACCGCCTGGTGGCATTGAAGAAAGCGGCTCAGGGGCTGATAACCCGCAAGCAGGCTGCGCAAGAGTTGAAGGTGAGCGAACGGCAGGTATACAGGCTGCTGGCAGCGCTCAAAGAGCGTAAGGACAAGGCCGTGATCCATGGCTTGCGTGGGCGGGCGTCGAATCGCCGGGTCGGGGCTGATGTGGAGCAGCAAGCGATGACGATGCTGAGCGATCCCAAGTTCGGCGGCTTCGGGCCGACACTGGCGGCGCAAGTTCTGGCCAACAAGCACGGCATTGAGGTGAGCAAAGAGACGATGCGAACGTGGATGACGCGCGCTGGGTTGTGGCGTCCCAAGGCACAGCGAGTGCGCCAAGTGCACGTTTGGCGTGAGCGGCGCGAGCGATTTGGGGAGCTGGTTCAGTGGGACACGTCCGAGCACGACTGGCTGGAAGGACGGGGCGAATTGCGGTACCTGATCACGTTGATCGACGACGCAACCAGCCGCGTGTTTGCGCGGTTCGTACGCCACGATTCGACGGAGGAAAACATGGCGGTGCTGGAGCAATACCTACACCGCTATGGTCGACCGCTCGAGTTCTATACGGACAAGTCGAGCATCTTCCACACCACGCCGAAGAAGAATCATCCGGCGCGCGAGGAGCCACTGCCGCCTACCCAGATCGGCCGAACGCTACGGGAACTAAACATCGGCTGCATTGCTGCGCATTCGCCACAAGCCAAAGGCCGCGTGGAGCGAAGCTTTCAAACGGCGCAGGACCGGCTGGTCAAGCTAATGCGAGTAGAAGGAATCACGACCTTGGAGCAAGCCAACGAGTTTCTGGAGCGGGAGTACTTGCCCGACTGGCATGCCCGTTTTGCGGAAGTTCCAGCCTGTAGCGACGACGCGCACCGACCGCTTGCCATGCATCACGATCTACACGCGATTCTCAGCCGCAGCGAGCAGCGAAAGGTCACCAATGACTATACATTCCGTCTGAACGGGCGAAGCTGGCAAAGCGACCCATTGCAGGTGCGGCCTCGCTTGCGCGGAGCGTTCATCACAGTCGAGCAGCGGCGCGACGGAACCATAGCAGCTCGATTTGAGGGGACTTACCTGGCCGTACGTGAGTGCGAACCCACGCCGGCGTCAACTCCGGTCAAAGAGGAGGGTACATCGAAGCCGGCTCAGGCTGTTTCGCGAAAGGCTCCAAACGCTGGCGGCAAGAGCAAATGGATGAAGAACTTCTGGAAGTCCAAGTCGCCGACGTTAGACCAGGCGATCCACATCGCTAACGCCACCAGCTAAAAAAGGAAAAGCCGGGCAAACTGCGCCCGGCTCATCTTCGCGTTTAAAGCCCACAAGCCGAAGCTCAAGAGCTTCACCAGCATGATCGCACACAAAGCAAAACCCGGGAACACAGTCCCGGGTTCTGCAACCGATCACGCCGGAGCCAGCCCCGTCGCTTCGGCTTTGGGCATCCGGACGGGCGCGACCCCTCCCGGACGACCCAAACTAACACGCTCCCTCCGGCGTCGGGCCAAAAAGCTGACCTTTCTACTTTGCCCCGGGGCATGACGTATCTAAATTGCCTTGACACGGAAGATTTTGGGACTTGACAGACCCACCCAACCCATGCTAGGAAAGGCTAAGGAGTAAATGAGGGTTGATGCGGTTCGCTTACGAACAGTCAGCCAGCTATAGTCGCAAATCATCGCTGCCCTTCGGTTTGCGATTCCCCGCGACTTTGCTCTGCCTTCTCTCCTTACCGATGGCTGTCCGCGCCGTCGTCGCCGCTGCCCGCAGTTCAAACCGGCGGCACTCGCAGCGCGGCTTTCGGCACTTCTCCTGCGGCCTGTTATCCATACAGACACGTTGTGGCCTCCCATTATCTCTAAAGAAAGGAGATTTCTCGACAAATGGCGCTGAAGCAACACGGTACTTCTGTGCTAGGAGCCTCCATAGCTGCATTGGCATTCGCACTGAGCTTGCCCACGGACAGTGTGTTCGCCGACGGATGCACGAGCAAGTCCTGCACGTATTACGTTAGTGGTACCCCATCCTCTGGGAGTTGTGCCTCTTCCGGAAGCAATTGCGACCGCTGTTCCAATGGCTTAGATCAGCAGCAACAGGATGCCTGCAAGGTGTAACCTTTCGCGGCTGCAGGCTTTCTCCTTGCCGTGGGCTTTCGTGAAGGGAAGTCCAACGGCGCGGCAACTCTGAATCTCAGGAAGACCAATCCAGATCAACTCTAAGGAGAACGAGTATTTGCCATGAAAACGGAAAGCTGTCTACCATTATTCAGTCTCTCGATTGCCCTCGCGACGTTTACGTTGGCCGTTAGTACTGACCGAGTGTATGCATCGGGATGCCAGAACAGCACGTGTACTTACTATTATGGGAATGGCTCCTCGACTACGGGGAGTTGCGGGACATATACTGGAAGCTCTGGCAGTAATTGCGCTTGCACTAAAGACAACAACAGTCAACAGCAGTCGGCTTGTGATTTGTAGCGAACTGCTCCAGACTGCCGACCTTCACTCGATCCCTCGCGACACTCACAAAATTGAGCGAGCGGTCAAGGGTTAGGTGCGAGTGTTGGAGAGGGTTGATGGTTGGTTGCCATCGGAGGGCCCCTTTGGCGAGTTGGCTCCCTGCTATTGCAATCGTTCTGCTGTCCGCGAACTCTTTGTACCTCGGTATAAGGGTTTCTGACGAGATATCGATTTGCAAGGCGCGCCGCGATAGATTTGCATACTTGCCACGCGACAGCAGCCTGAACGGTATCGCGTCAGACGGGAAGGTGATCTCGCCTGCGGTGGCTGCTAACGGTCGTCTCGAAGGCGAAGGTTTCCTCTTGCTTTTCGTCATCGATGTAGGAAAAGGCACTGAGGAGATCGAGTATTGGAATAAGGTTATCGAGACGGTTGCCGCAGCGCGTCCTCAAGGAGGCCGACCAATTTATTACTGGGGAATTTGTAACGCCGGAAACGCGTGCAATCAGTATCAGCGGCTTGCAAATTTCACGATCGTTGCGTTCCTCGATCTCTATCAAATGCACGTCGTCGCCAACACGATCCAGGCCCATGGAGCGCTGCTGTACGACCGGGCAATGATCCTGCGGTCCCACATCCCGTCCTCAAACGAACCGTCACTGCAAGCTAGCCTCATAGTGAAGCACCTGAGAGGATGATGTATGCGGATAAACTGGAGGCATTTCAATGAGTGCCTGATTGTTGCTCTCATTGTAGTCAACGTATTTGAATTGGAGCTGTTCTACTGGGTACGAGGCAAAACAGGGCTTTACCAACCCACTTCCACATTCCCTTCCTTAGCCGGCTTTGGGTCAAACCCTCAGCGCTATATTCCTGCCGTTACCCCCTGCGTTTTGCTTCGCGTATCCTCTGACTCGTGCAACTATTGCCGGGTCGACCAGCCTTTTTATCGTCGCCTTGCCGAGCAAGTGCGTCACGCTGGATGCGAATCGGTTATTGTTTCTCCGAAAAGTGGACAGCTGAATTTCCAAGGCGATGCTTGGGGTACCATCCATCTTCGGTTCGTCGACTACCGCCTTGGGCGTATCCTAGTCCCATTTGTTACCCCCCAGACCATTCTCCTGGACGGAGATGGACATATTCGATGGTATCGGGAGGGGACTATGGACCAGAAGGCTCTGGCCAAGGCGCTTCGCGAATTGGCAAGACTTCATTCGGATCGAGGTGCAAAAACCGGCTGAGCCGGGGTACCATGGTCTCGTGGCAGGTGTCGTTTGGGGAAAGATTTGCAAGTACGATGTCCCGAGTATAGCAAGGAGACGTATTGTACCGGAGGGACGCCAGATTGAACCCACGAAGAAGAAGTCTCATCCTTGTTGCTGTGGCAACAGCCGTCGTTTGCTTGGCTTCGTGGTTCGTGATCAGCCATAACCTGCGAGGTGGGCGGTGCAGAAGCGTGCCATGTACATACTTTGACGACAGAGGTCGGCCGGTTCCAGGAACATGTGGGGAAAAGGAAGGCGACAAGACCCACTGTTACTGTATCTCCAACGAAGATAAGAGTCGGAGCCAGGAACAGTCCGTCTGCGTCGCTAACCGATAGTTGGTTCTGGGTTCTGCTCTATGCAAAGCGCCACTATTTGTTAGCCAAATCAGACAAGGAGTGATTCTCACGTGAAGGGTCGACGAGGTTTCGCGCTGATGGCATCGGGCTTTGCTGCCCTTCTCCTGACAAGTCGCACACCAGCAGCCGAGGTGAATGAGCCCGGATTCGAAGTGGTCTCCATCCGACCAGTGCCGCCCAACGCCCCTGTTATTCTTCGGTCAGCCGACTTTACGCCGATTCTACCAGGCGGTCGCTTCAGCGATGCGAGAACAAACCTTTTCTCCTTGATCACGATCGCTTATGACGTGAACAACCCGTCAAGGCACTTACTTGGGTTGCCAAAGTGGGCTCGTGAGAAGGCATTCGCGGTATCAGCGCAGCCCGCCGACGGATTTCCCAATCTTCCTCCTGAAGAGAACGAGAGGGCGGTCAAGGCCATGTTGCGCAGAATGTTGGCGAAGCACTTCCAGCTCAAAATCCACAAAGAATCACGGGTGGGCCCCATCTACCGCCTGGAAGTTGCAGGAAGGGGCTTGAAGATTCCGGAGGTGAAGCCAGCCCATCCGTCGGTGAAGCCGGGACGAGTGAACATGGCAGTTGGCGACCAGTCGGGCCGGATCATTGGCCGACATGTGACGATGGAGGGGCTAGCGACGGCCCTTTCCCTATTTTTAGACGCTCCGGTACGAGATGAAACCGGCGTGAAAGGATATTACGATCTGGATGCCTCCTGGAAAAATCCGGATCCAGTAGATGCGGTGTCCTCGGGCGGCCTCGGTGCGGAGGGTCTGGCCATGCTCATCTCCAATTTGCGAAGCCAGTTCGGACTCCGCCTGACGCGAGCGAAGGGTCCTGCAGACTACTGGGTAGTCCAACATGTGGCACTGCCTATCCAAAACTAACTGGTCGCGCGGTGGAGATCGCCGCCTTCGTGCTGTGCTGCACCAGCCAATTTGCCGCAATTCGAGCCGATTTGTGCGATGAGCCAAAGACAGCACAGTCGTCTTGGAGTGTGGCTTGGAGAGTTTCTTGCCTGTCTCGGCATGTTTGGCGCCTGCTCCGCGGCGGAGACGGCGGACGTCCGCGGGCGTGTTACGTTCGGCGGTATTCCTGTTCCTGGCGTCACTGTTACTGCCACCCAAGGAAGTGTAGTACAATCCGTCATCACGGATTCCGCGGGGTTCTTCCAGTTTTCCAACCTGAGCGATGGAGTCTGGATAGTGGAAACAAACATGCAACTGTTTGCTTCCCAGCGTCGCGAGATCGTACTTCCGACAACTGGCTCGGTTGAGTTCGAATTGCCCCTTGCCCCCTCACTCCCAGAGGCAACCGCGTCCGGACTGGGCACAGTTCCCCCCAACTTCGAACTGGTTGAGGTGCGCGCTGTCAAGCCGGCAAAATCCGTCGACAGGCCCCCGGACCCACCACCGAATCAGGTGGCCCCCTCCCAATCCGAACCGGAGGATATTGGAGCGCGTGGCGCCAGTATCTTTCTGATTTCCGGCAGCCAGAACAACGGCGCTACTACGCCCTTTGCACTGACACCGTCGTTCGGAAACAACCGTCCCAAGGCGCGATCTCCCTACAACGGCAATCTGGGCCTCCTCCTGAACCATGCGTCATTTGATGCCCGCCCTTATTCGCTAACCGGGCAGAATACTCCAAAACCGGATTACAGCCGGGTGCAGAGTCTGCTCTCGTTCGGCGGACCACTCCGCATCCCGGGCATTCTCCAGGGACGCAATCTCGGCTGGTTTACTGTCCAGTATCAACGCTATCGAAACCGCGTTGCTGAGACCTTCACGGCATTGATGCCAACGCTCGAGCAACGGACTTCGGTCCCGGAGGATCGCATCAGCCCGCAGGCCAAGGCGCTGCTTGCGCTGTATCCCTTGCCGAACTTCGACGGCGGGTCCGGATACAACTACCAAGTGGCTGCCGTATCCGGTGGGCATCGAGACGACTTACAGGCCAGTTTCAACCAAGCGGTAAACCGGAACACGTTCCAGGTCAACCTGAGGGCGCAAAGCCGCCGTGACAGCAAGCCAGACCAATTCGGTTTCCTGAACACGAGCCGCGGCCTCGGACTAACTTCCAGCTTGGGTTATCGCCGTCTGTTTCGCTCGCCAAAGTTTTTTACCGCTCGTCTGGAATTCAGCCGCCTCTCGGATCGCGTGACGCCATTCTTTTCGAATCGAATCAATTTCTCCGCGGTCGCAGGCATACAGGGCAACAACCAGGACCCTGAGAACTGGGGACCGCCGAACTTGCAATTTGCCAGTGGCATCGCTGGCCTCACACTTCCACAAGCGGCCTTCAACCGGTATCAGAGCTTCAAGGTACCCCTGGAATATGGTCTGGTTCGCGGCCGTCACGACATCGCCCTCGGATTTGCCTTTCAAGGACAGCATTGGAATCTTTTGTCACAGGAAGATGCACGTGGCACTTTTAGCTTTACGGGGGATCGTGACTTTCAAGCGTTTCTTCTGGGTCTTCCCGCGGTGAGCTCGATTGCCTTTGGCAATGCTGATAAATATCTGCGGAACTCCGTCTACGAGTTATTTATCCAAGACAAGTGGCGTGCCAGCTCCACTTTTACGGTTAACGTCGGGGTACGGTGGGACTATTCGTCGCCAGTACGGGAAAAATACGGCCGCCTAGTAAATCTGGCAATTTCTCCCGGTTTTTCGTCTGCCGTGCCCGTGATCCAAAGGGACGACACGGGAGGTGATTGGTTCCCGCGGCCGGATCGCAACAATATCGCCCCGCGCATCGGCTTGGCTTGGCGCCCATTCGCTGCGGCGGCCATGGTTTTCCGGGGAGGCTATGGCATCTATTACGACTCTGGCGTCTACCAGCCCGTCGCTTTACGAATGGCGCAACAGGCGCCATTGTCCACCAGTCTGCGCGTCGCGAGTACGCCTGAAACGCCCCTCACGCTGGCGAACGGCTTTCCGCGACCGCCCTCCATCACCCAGGCGACAACGTTCGGCGTGACTCCTAACTTCCGGGTTGGCTACGCGCAGGTATGGCAGTTCACATTACAGACAGATCTTCCTGCCGCCATGCAACTGGCAGTGAGTTATCAAGGAATCAAAGGTACGCGGGCGCAGCAGCAATTCCTGCCGAACACTTTTCCGGACACCTTCCTCGAACCGGCAGGATTTACTTACCTGGTCTCTGACGGCAATTCCATTCGCCATGCAGGTCAAGTGCGACTTCGCCGCCGGCTCTCAAACGGGTTTGCCGCAACGATGCAGTACACGTACGCCAAATCGATCGATAATGCCTCGCTGGGCGGGCGCAACGAGGCCGGACCTTTGATCGCACAGAATTGGCTGGATTTCAAGGCCGAACGCGCCCGCTCGAATTTCGACGAGCGTCATGTGCTGGACGCAACCCTGGAGTACAGCATCTGGGCCCGCAATCCGCTTCTTCGCAATTGGACATTCACGTCTCAATTTGTCGCGGGCAGCGGATCGCCGCTCACTCCAATCTATTTTGTAAACCTGCCGGGTACGGGCGTTGTGGGGAGCATACGGCCAGACTACACTGGCGCTCCCTTATATGACACTCCTCCGGGTCTATACGTGAATCCGGCAGCTTTCGCCCCGGCTCCTCCTGGCCGATGGGGTAACGCCGGCCGCAACATCATCAACGGTCCAGCGAGGATTGGGATCAACGCGTCGGCTGGCCGTACTTTCGCCGGCTGGGACCGTTTGAGCTTCGACGTCCGCCTGGAGGCGGTCAATGCGCTGAACAACGTCGTGTATACGCGCTGGAACACAATCATTGGCAATAGTCAGTTCGGTTTACCCAATGCGGTAAACCCGATGCGGACCGTGCGGGTGGTCCTGCGCGCCCGGTTTTGACCATTTGCTATGCGGCCTTGGTTACTCTTGCTCTTCGCGCCGGCCCTCCTCTCCGCCCAAGTCGCGCCAAACACACAAACCGGCCAAAATGCCGATTTTCGCATCACGACGCAGTTAGTCACCGAAGTCGTAATCGTGAAGGACAGGCGCGGCAACTTCATCGAAGGTCTGACCGCTGACGACTTTGTGGTGACAGAAAACGGAGTTCCTCAACAGATCCGCTTTTTTGAATTTCAGAAACTCGCAGAGCCGGCGCCTTTGCCGCCCATATCGGTGGATCAGCCAACGGCTTCCAACGTCCACCGGGCGCGCCCTTCTATCCGTTCCATCCGCCCCGACGATGCCCTCTACCGCAACCGGCGGCTTCTGGCTTTTTACTTCGATCTCGCCACTTTAGCAATACCAGATCAACTGCAGGCTCTTGATGCCGCTGCCCGGTTCGTGCAGACGCGCATGTCCTCCCAGGACTTGGTCGCCATCCTCGCGTTTACTCGCGGCAGTGTTCAAGTGTTACTCGATTTCACCGCCGACCGCCAGGTTCTGCTTCAGGCATTAGAAACTCTTAGACGATCCAATGAATACAGTGAAGGCTTCGGCGGGCTGGGCGCCGAAAAGCCAGGTCCGGGCGCTTCCTTCGGCCAAAACAGCCCGGAGTTCAATATCTTTTTCAATGACCGCCAACTTTCTGCCCTGCAAACAGCAGCGAATCTTCTTGGCAGCGTCAATGCGATGAAGGTCCTGGTTTACTTCACGACGGGACTTCGGCTGGAGGGCGTGAACAACTTAGCACAGCTTCGCGCGACCATCAATGCGGCAGTCCGTGCGGGGGTTTCGCTTTGGCCTATAGACGCGCGCGGACTTGACGCAGAGCCGCCGCTTGGGGATGCCCGGAGCGGTTCTGTGAGCGGACTTGCCTTGTATACGGGAGCAGCTCTGGAGCGTGCGGTCGAGAACCGGGAGCGCCGGCAGGACACATTATGGACCCTGGCCGCCGAAACGGGGGGCCGGGCGCTGCTGGATTCCAACGACCTGTTGTCAGGAATCGTGCAAGCGCAACAATCCATGAGCAGCCACTATATCCTGGGCTATTACACCACCAACGATCAGCGTGATGGCAAGCTTCGCAAAGTGAGTATCGCGCTGCCAAAATATCCTGGGGCAAAGCTCGAGTACCGCAAAAGCTACTACGCACCGAAAGAATTCAGCGCGTTTGACGCTGCCGACAGGGAGCGCCAGCTGGAAGAAGCGTTCATGTTGGAGGATCCGATTACGGACCTAAAATTGGCGTTGGGAATCGCATATTTTCAGATCAATAACGCAGAATATTTTGTCAACCTTTCGGTAACCATTCCGGGCCACGAATTGATGACGGGCAAAGCACAAAGCCAGGAGCGCACACGCATCGAGTTTATCGGCGAAATTAAGAATGACTACGGGGAAACGGTTTCGAACGTACGGGACAGCGTCGATATCAAACTTGGTGCGAACTCCGCGATTGAGTTGTCGCGGCGCATCGTTCAGTACGACACCGGATTTACCCTTCTTCCTGGCCGATATCACATCAAGTTTCTTGCCCGCGACAATGAAACCGGGCGAATCGGTACGTATCACATGCCGTTTGTGATTCTCAATCTCAACAAAGAGGTGAGCCAACTTCCGATCAGCTCCGTGGTGCTCGGCAGCCAGCGCGTCGACCTGCGCGAATCGATCCGTGCGACGCTGAAGCAAAAAGATCAGCGCCGTGAGGCTGGCAATCCGCTCGTGGAAAACGGGCTGAAGCTCCTCCCTTCCCTGACCAAAGTGTTCCGCAAGAAGGAGGAGCTGTTCTTGTACCTTCAGGTGTATCAAAGCGAGAAGCCCCTGGCGTATGTGACGTTCTACCGCGATAAAGCCCTGGCCTTCGAAACAGCTCCGGTTGGGCCAGCCTATTCTTTACGGGAACCGCTGCGCGGCCACGTCCTGCGCTTCCGCATTCATTTGAAGCAGTTCGACCCTGGCGAATATGTTTGCCAAGTGAACATCGTGGACCCGGCTCGCGGGCGGGCGCGATTCTGGCAATCGCCCGTGGTAATTACTCCCTAGAGAATGGATGGAGCCCTCTACACGCATGAGGTCCCAAAGTTAACGTGTAGCAAGAATTAATGTCTTATAACTGTAGTAGGTAGAAAATATTAGCTGTTGCGCAGAATAACGCATTACTACGCGTGTTTGAATGCTGGGGAACCGAGACCGTGCCTCGCACTTTTCTTTCGGACTGAACGTGAAACGTGAGTGAAGCAGCATGCGTGACGTGCAAGTTAGGCAAGAGACAGAGGTTTCTGGCAGTGAACTAAGTGCTGCGTGCCTGGTGCCTTTAGGACATGTGCCATCGACTCTGAACCGTTTCGGCTGGCTAAGGCCATTTGGCAATTCAACCCTGCTTACCCGATGCCTGGAGGGCTTGAAAGGAAGATCGCCTTGGCCGGTCGCCGCGCTAGTGACCCCCCCCTGTAATATGAAAATCTCGAGCACCTTAGCGCAGCTTCAAGTCAAGGAGTTGCAATCGCGCGGCGGAGCTTGGCTGCGCTCAATCGGGTTCGTCAGTTTAAACAACGGCCTGAACCGTGTTGTTCTGGCTCACGGATTAGTGGGATTGGATCTGTTGCCGGAATCCGTCATCAAGAAACTAATAACATTGCATGGCGAGCTACGCTCCGATGTTACGTTTTGTGGTGACTTACCCGCTCCGCTATACTTGGGAATCTGTGAGGAGAGGGCCCTCGAGTTTTTCGCCAGTTTGCCGGAGGGCGTAGCAGCAAATGGAGATCCCAGATCTGTATTCGCGAATTTGGCGAGCATTGCAGGGACATTAGAAGAAACAAACCAACTCATAGTTCGACGACTGGAGTTGCTGCACGGTTTCGGTCTCAATCGGGGCTGCATTCCACGGTGCATTCCGATGGAAAGCGAGGTTGATGTCGAGCGAATTCAGACTGCCCTTGCTCTGTCCGATGCACAGGGGACTGGTGATGCTCTGCGAACCTTCCGAGACTTGTTGATACGAGATTGGGCAGCAGAAAGTCGCCAGGTCATTTGGCCGACAGCGACACGGACGAGTGGCAAACGCGTCGTGCTTTTCGCATCAAATCCGAGTGCATTTTCCGGCAGTGAACAGGCGCTCATCTCGACCGTTCAATCCCTCCGCGGTGGCGATATCGACCTCCATTGCCTGATTGGAGAAGAAGGCGTGTTCACAGAACGATTGAAGAAGGCTGGCGCCAAGTTGCACTGCCCGAATAGAGACTTCGCGGCCCCGACTCTTCCAAATTTCCTGCTCTCCAGAGCCGTATTCGACGCCGTCCGCCCTGAGATTCTTCACTGCAATGCTTACGTCGGAACTCCCTTGCTAGCACAGGCGAGGGCGAACGGAGTCCCCATTTTACAATGGGCGAGACTGGCGCGCTTCGATGGCATACTGGACCACCTGATCGCAGCGGACATCATTACAGCAGTTTCTGGCTTCGTCCGTGAGCGACTGAAGGAGGAGATGATCGATCCTGAGAAAATTAGGGTGCTTTACGACGGCATTGACACGGAATACTTCAGTCCTGGGGGGCCTAAAATGAGGCTCCGCATGCGCGAGAAGTTACAATTGCGAGCCGACGAGTTCACCATACTCTGCATAGCACGGTTTGTGCCTTACAAGCGGCACGACCTTCTGATTCACGGCTTTGCTAGGGCAAGCGCTCAGCGCCCAGGTCTTCGTCTCTTACTCGCTGGAGATGGGGATGGTCAGAGTACGATGTCCGAAATGCAAGCGCTAGTGTCACGCCTAGGTGTTGAGGATGCAGTGTCTTTTACAGGATTTGTGTCCGATGTACGCACACTTATTACTGCTGCGGACGCTGTAGCCCTATGCTCTGACGACGAGCCGCTTGGATGTTCCGTACTTGAGGCGATGGCGATGGCCAAGCCGATCATTTTGTCACAGTCCGGCGGCTTCCCTGAGATAGTTACGGACAATCACGACGGATTGCTGTTCAATGCCGGCGATGCCGAGGCGTTGGCGCAGCGCATACTTAAGCTCGCGGCATCGGCCGCATTGTGCAAACGGCTGGGGAGCACTGCCCGGAAAACTGTCCAAGAGAGGTTTTCGCTCTTCGCGCACGCGTCAGCTCTCCGCAGAATCTACGAAGAGGTCCTTGGGAGGAAGAGAGACGCTCAAAGGCGGCAAGGCGCTTGATCGTCATTCAGACGGAACGCGAGCGCGCGGCCGTCAGGGCTCTCGAAGTCGGTGAAGGCGACCGCCTCGCCGTCGCCGCCGCTCGCTTCCAATCCATAACTTGTATTTGGCGGGAGGTCACCGGACACCCACGCCGAAGTCTGGTGGGGTGTTTCGGTAGCCAGTTTGGCGGCAGTCGCCTGCCGCATACGGTCGGGTCCATCCAAGAACGCCTGGTGGGGCGTTCTTCCTTTGGTGCGGTAGCCCTGGTGGGGCCGCTGGGTATTGTACAGCTCCAGCCAGCGGTCGAGATCAGCCTGGAGTTCAGCGACGCTGCCGTAGAGTTTCTGGCGGAAGGCGACGCTGAAGAACTCCTCTTTGACGGTGCGGTGGAAGCGTTCGCAGAAGCCGTTGGTTTCCGGGCAGCAGACGCCGGTGCGGCGATGGCCGATCTGGTTGATGGCCAGGTAGAGTTCGTAGGCGTGGTGGAGTTCCCGGCCGCAGTACTCGCGGCCATTGTCGGTGAGCGCATGCTGCACGGCCAGGCCATGTTCGTCATAGAAGGGCAGCACGCGGTCGTTGAGTAGACCGGCGGCGGTGATGGGCGTTTTGGAGAGATAGAGCTTGCCCCAGGCGTGGGAGCAGAAGGCGTCCACAACGGATTGCATGTAGATCTCGCCAGCGCCCTTGAGTGTGTCGACGAAGTAGGTGTCCTGGCAGAGCAGATAGCCCGGATGTGAGGACTCGATGTGCTCTTCGGGTCCTGCGTGCGGCCGCGGTGAAGGCGCAACAGGCGGATCTGCCTTTCGGTGAGCACGGGCCACCCTGCTCCAGGCTGCGGCGTTCCAGCCACAGGAGACGGTCGGAGCGGTGGAGCAGGCCGTGGCGCTGCCAAACGGCACGAACGGTGGAGGGGGCGATGCCGAACCCGGCGAGTTTCAACTGGCCGCTGAGGCGGATGTAGCTGTAGGTGGGGTAGCGGGCCGACATGTCGAGGATCTGTTGCTCGACCTCGGGCGGGTCTGGTTGGGCATGCGCGGGCGGCGTTTGGGCTGCGGGGCGAGCCCCTCCCGGCCGAACTTCTTGAAGGCTTCCTTGATCTCGTAGAAATGGCTGCGGCTGATGCCGGCGCGCTTGCAGGGGAGCTTGACGTTGTCCAGTTCCTCGGCCAGTTGCAGCAGGCCAAGGCGGGCTTTGATAAGTTGTTCTCGGGTGCTCATGCGGGTTCTCCTGTGACGTTTTGTCTTGGAAACCAAAACGCTATCACCAGGACCGCGTGGGCGCCCGAGTTGTGGGGGCCGCTGTCGAGTAGGCGCGGCAGGTCGCCCTGCCGCGCCTCTCACAGAACCGGACTTGCGGGCCTCGCATCCGGCTCTTTGGATCGATGTCTCACCACGCCAGAAGCATCTGGCGGGGAACTTGCGGTAGAGGGTTGGCCACGCGCCAGCGGTCATACAATGAACCAAGCTGGCCATGGAACCAAGCATTGGGGTATGCCTTGGTCATCCCCGGTCGGTTGCTACGGTGCCAGACACCCCGCCCAGAATAGCAGGATGCTGAATAACGTACGGTTCAGCGTCTTGGCGAACGTAAAATCAATGACTTACGATCGCTCTTTTATGACCAAGCGAGGAATTTCAGCATCCTGATAGGCGACCCCAGCCGCCTGCGCCGGGCTGGCGCCTCGTCTCACGAAGTGTCGGTACAGGAACCGAGGGCGCTTCTTCTGGCAGATCACGATGGCCCGCAGCCTGCGGCGGACATGCGCGTCATACCTTCGGAATTCCTCCGCTCCTGCTTCGGTACAAATCCGGAAATTTGCGATCCACCCCTGGGAATATTCGTTCAGTCCTTCCATGCAAGCCCGCAGCGAGTTCCCCCAGCTTCTTGGTGTCAACTCCAGAATCCGGGCAGTGAGCTTCGCCTTTGTCTTGGCCGATCTGAGCACCTCGACGTTGGGACCCCTGTCGGTTCCCAATCGAAATCCCAGAAAGTGAACCTCCCCCGGCTGAGTCACTGAACTCTTCGCCTCATTGACCTGAAGACGCAATCGCCTCTCCAGAAAACGACGCGTCGAGGCCATGACCCTTTGCCCGGCTCGCTGGCTCCGCACGAAGATATTGCAATCATCGGCGTAGCGCACGAACCGAAGTCCCCGGCGCTCCAGCTCCCAGTCCCATCCGTCCAGGACGATATTGGACTGCAGCGGAGATAGCGGGCCGCCTTGCGGCGTGCCCTCTTCCGTGGACACTTTTGTACCGTCCGGCATCACCACCTTCGCCTTCAGCATCCGCCGCCCCAGGTCCAGGATCCGCTCGTCACCCGCCTGCTGCCCCAAGCGGTTGAGCAGGCGTTGATGATGGACTCGATCGAAGAATTTCGACAAGTCCAAATCGACGACGACTCGGTAGCCTTCTCCCAGATACTGCTTCGCCTCCGCAATGGCGGTGTGAGCGCCCCGATTGGCGCGGAATCCGTGACTGCTGCGATGAAACCGCGGCTCGAAGATCGGCTCCAGAACCTGGAGCACGGCCTGTTGCACCCACCGGTCCACCGCATTCGGAATACCCAAGCCGCGCTCGCCGCCTCCCGGTTTGGGAATCCATACGCGCCGAATCTCACCCGGCCTGTAGGTTCCCTGGAGAAGAGACTTCTGCAACTCGGGCAGCAGAGCCGGCGCCTCATCGACCACCTGCTCCACACTCCGCCCATCGACACCGGGCGCCCCTTTGTTTCGCAACACATTCAGCAGCGCCTGCGCCAGATTGCTCGCCGACGCCACCGCCTCCATCAGCCGCCCCTCGGCGGCTGCGCAAGTGGCAGGCTCCATCCGGCCGCTGCCCTTCGCTGTATGCACCAAGAATCGCTTCCCATAGGACTCGTCCCGCGGGGCGCGTGCCTTGTCCCCTTTCGGGCAGTCGGCGAACGCGAAGGCCAACTGCCGTGGTTCTGCGCTTTTCAATCCATCTCCCCCTTCGCTCCACCGGCTTTCACCGGCTTCCCGGCTACTATGAGGAGATCCGACTTCTCTCCGGGCTTCGGACAGTCGTTGATCCTGCCTTCCGCCCTACCGCTTGCGCGGACCCAGGGAGATCTCTTGGAGTAAGAGTGACCCATGTCCTGCCGCTCCCGTCCCCCATACCGTCCCGGCCACGGTTGGATATCGGGCGTCGCGTTCCCGAGCACGCTTGCCTCCACCAGGCCGGCCTCACGGGGCTTCACTTGCGTTCGGTGCTGCAGTTCGCCTCCAGCTTTCTCCCCACGCGCCCTCGCGGTGTCGCGCAGTTGCCTTCGGCTCACAGTTGCCTCCAACAGGCCCTGTAGGGGACTTGCACCCCCAATCGGTCACTCATATCCAACACACGTGGTCGGGCTTCGCCCTCCCTACGCCGGCCCCCACAACTCGGATCGTGTCCGCTCAACTCCCGCTAAGTTCACCGTCTAATCGTGCTATTACTGGCGAACACCGGTCATGAGCTGTTGAAGTCCGTACTGACGTACTGACAACTTTCGCGCACGGCTTCCGGAGTCACCCTTCTGCCGGCAGCGATTGACGCCGCCACGGGGAGGACGCATCTCAGCAGTTTCGGAACACCGCTGAACGGCAGGTGCGCGGCGAGCCTGCAGAGTAAGGCGCGGAGAGTGTTCTGCCCCGCTCCGGCGATGCTTCCCTATTTTCGCGTTCAAAACATTCGCTTGCATTCTTGTTTGTCTTGTAACATAATTGCTACAAGATGATCCCGGACCCCAGAGGCTCCCTCGCCTCCCACTGGCGGCAGCGCAAGTTCGACCTCCTGCGGCGCTTCACTCTCCCTGCTGATCTGCTGCCCGGCTCTCTCACCCTCAGTACTACCCGTTGTGGCAAGCCCACTTGCCACTGCGCGGAAGGTGAAGGCCACCCCGCCTGGACCCTCACCTTCATGTCTGGCCGCAAGCGGCGCGTCGAACGCATCCCGCGCGAGTGGATCGAGCATGTGCGCCAGCAGGTCGAGGCCGGCCACGAGTTCCAGAACGCGCTCCGGGAAGTGCTGACCGCCAATGCTGAACTGCTGGTGCTGGCCCGCAAGCAGCGGCGTAAACCCCGGCGATGAAAGGTCCCACGCCACGCAGCCTGCTGCGCTATGTGACGCAGCATCTTCGTTTGGAGCCGTACCTGAAATCGCCCGGCGACACGCGCCCGCACCCGCAGATTCCAGCGCGCACGCTGTTGTGGTCTCTGTTGATCGGCCGCGTGATGCGCGAACTGAGCTTTCATGCGGTCGAGCAACTGGTGCAGACCGCGGATTGCCGTGCCTTAGGGGTGGCGAGCTCGTTCGGCGACGACACGCTGGCCTACTTCACCGAGCGCTTGGATGCCGGCGTGACCCGTGCCGCCCTGGTCGATGTGATCCGTCTGGCCAAGCGCAACAAGGCCTTTGACAACTGCCGCTTCATCGGCCTGGCGATTGACGGGACCGCCGCCGGGCGCAGATCCAAGCGGGATTGCCCGCTGTGTCGCCCGATCTACAATGCCAAGAAGAAAGTCATCGGTTACGGTCATCCCTGCGCCGCCATCAGCGTGGTCGGAACGGGCCTGTCGCTGACATTCGACGTGGAGCCCTACGGGCCAGGCGACAGCGAATACTCCGCCGCACAGCGCTTACTGGCGCGGGCCATCCAGGCCCGGGGGGGCGCGCTTCGCCGATTACCTGGTGGTGGATGGCGAGTTTGCCACCGCGCCGTTTCTGCACGCCGCCGACAGGGCGGGCACGTTCGTGGTGGCGCGCCTGAAAGACAACCTGCCCGAACTAAAGGCGGCCGTGGAAAAGCGCTTCTGCTCACAGCCGCCCACGCGCATCTACCACGTCGGCAAAGACCGTGTGGAAGTTTGGGATGCGGACGACTTCGATCCCTGGGAAACGCTCCGCTGGCAGACCGTGCGAGCTTTCCGTTACCGGCAGCACAAGCCGGATGGCAGCATCATCCAGGCCGACTGGCTCACCAACTTTCCCACCCGCAAGGCGGGCACTCTCGCCCTGTTTCACATCGCCAAAAGCCGCTGGGAGATTGAGAATCAGGGTTTCAACGACGCCAAGAACCGCTACGGCCTCGAACACATCTGCCATCACCAGCCCAACAGCATCTTGGTGAACTGGTTGCTGACCTTGTTGGCGATGGTCATTGAACGGCTCTATCGCATTCGCTATCTGCATCGCGGTACGCACCCAGTGCGCTCAGCAAGCCAACTGTGCCTCCTGCTCTGGCTGGGCCTGTCGCGGTCGCTCGCACCCGACACCAGTTGATCATCGCTTCCCTCGCCTCCTCGTGTCCGCGCTGCCCCCGCAATTTCATCCGCCTGAACCCCAATCGGGGCTTGGAGAACTGCCCTCGAAAATAGGCCAAGCGCCCCAACCGCCCTCGTGCCGCTTCGAATCGACCGCTTTCAAGCACTGCCCGCGCTTGCTCTGTCGCGGACTTCCGAAACTGCTGGACGCATCTGCGCAGGCTTGATCTCAGATCTCAGTGCCTCCATAATTCCCATGGCCATGCGAGTTCACATGGCCATGATAACGTCACGGATCGTCGGTGCCTTGATCGCGGTACGAGAAGCGCGCTCATGGCAGGTTTGCCTGTCGCAGGACCCGGCGGATCTCTCGGAAAACCTGATCAAATGGCGGCAGCACGGCCATCTGATTCGAGAGCCGTGTAGACCAGAGCGCCTTCAGCCGCGCTTCCTTCTTGATGATGGCCTCCTGGATTCCCGCCGCCTCCTGCTGCCGGAAGGCGAGCTTGGCACTCATCGCGGGCACCAGTTCTGACAGGTCGATGCCCTCGCAGGAGACGAGATGCCAGAGATCGTAGAGATCGCGCGGTTCATTGCGGGCGCGATCGGCGAGTGCCAGAACTTTCTCCGTGGTGGTCTCGGCCAGCGAGTACGCCTGGACTATTCGGCCGTCCGGCAGGTCTGAGAATTCCTCGTAGGCCCGAAGAACCGGTCGGCCCTCAAGCGGAAAAACGATCTGCTCCCGAATTGTAATGTCTACCTTAACGCCGCCGCCAGCTGGCAACGGTCCGACATATCGCAAGTAGAACGTGTGACTGTTCGCGTGCGAGTGGCGGTCCTCGCGGTCGAACGCGAATTCCATTCCGCAGGCGTGGCGAACGGCGGCGTACACCGATTCCAATCGCCGGCGAATTTCCTCGAATGGCATCGGCTCGATTAGCAGGATGCTGAAGAACGCACGGTCCAGTATTTTGGCGAACATAAAATCTGTGACTTACGATCTCTCTTTTATGACCGAGCGAGGAATTTCAGCATCCTGTTAGCGTGAAATCCAGGTCCTCAGAAAATCGGTAGTCGCCACAGTAGCAGCGCTTGAGTGCGGTTCCGCCTTTGAAGGCAAGGCTCCGCCGGAGTTCGCTTTCAGCCAGTTCGGCCAGGAACCAAGCCAGGCAGTAGTCCCGTTCGAGGACGCTTTCGGGAATGCGACGGCCGCCGGCCTTCGCGAGACGGTTGGCGAGGAGAGAGAGATTGCGCTGCGGTATCAGTTCAGGTCCTCCGGGCGGCTTCGAGTTCGTCGGGCGCCACGTTCATTCGGAGGCGCCAACTGGAAACGTGTGGCCCTTCGACCGGCAGCATCGGGTCGAGCACGGCATATGTCGCGCTTAGAGAACTACGAAGGCGATCCAGGTCCTCCGGCGCGGCGATCTGATAGAAATCGAGCAGGTATCCGAGCCGCCGGACGACAGCCCCAACTCCCAAGCGCAGGGCGTAGTCAATCAGCCGAACAGGCTTCACTGAAGTGGACCCCGTTTTCTGGACAGTCTGCTTAAGTGGATCGGCGGCATTGAAAATGGAGAGAAGCAATGCCGAGAACCCGCAAAACCCACCCGCCGAGCTTGAAGGCGAAGGTCGCCGTTGAGGCGATCCGAGGCGTGAGGACCGCCGCTGAGATCGCCAAGGCCTTTGACGTGCATCCGAATCTGGTCGCCACATGGAAGAAGCAGGCGCTGGAGCAGATGCCAACGATCTTCGCCGGCGCCCAGGCCGGCCGCCAGGATTCCGATCCCGAAAAGGACGCCCTCTACCAGCAGATTGGGAGGCTGAAAGTGGAGCTCGACTTTCTCAAAAAAAGAGTCGGCTTGCACGATTGAGGACAAACGCCAATGGATCGATCCGCTCCATCCCGAGCTCGCCATCCGGCGCCAGTGCCAATTGCTGGGGCTGGCCCGCTCCAGCTATTACTACCGGCCGCGGCCGGAAAGCGAGGAAACGCTGGCGCTGCTGCGCCGGTTGGACGAGTTGTACATGGAACTGCCGTTCTTCGGCAGCCGCCGCATGGCGGCGATGCTCGGCGTGAACCGCAAGCGGATGCAGCGGCTGATGCGCATCGCCGGCATCGAGGCGCTGTACCCAAAACCGCGACTCAGCCGGCCGGGGCCGGGTCACGAGATCCATCCCTACCTGCTGCGCGATCTGGTCATCGACCGGCCCAACCAGGTCTGGTCGAGCGACATCACCTATGTGCCGATGCGGCGGGGCTTTCTCTACCTGGTGGCGGTGATGGACTGGTTCAGCCGCTATGTGCTGAGCTGGGAACTGTCGACGACCATGGACACCGGCTTCTGCCTGGCGGCCCTGGAAGCCGCCCTGGGCCAGGGCGCGCCGGACATCTTCAACACCGATCAGGGATCGCAATTCACTTCTGCCGATTTCACCGGCGTCCTGCGGCAACGCCAGATCCTGATCAGCATGGACGGCCGCGGCCGCTGGATGGACAACGTCTTCATCGAGCGGTTGTGGCGCTCGGTGAAGTGCGAACTGATCTACCCGGGCGATTTCGCCGACGGGCGGCAATTGTGGATGGCGCTGGACGGCTATTTCCGCTTTTACAATCACAGCCGTCCGCATCAGGCGCTGGGCTACCGGACGCCCGCCGAGGTTTTCGCTGCTCGCATCCAGCAACCCGCGATGACTTGAACTTGGGGCTCCGCCCCAAACCCCGGGATTTATCGCTTTCGGCCAGACTGGCTGCTTCGCGTTTGGAGAGCCGCCGGGCTGCCGTACAATCAAGGAGCCTCGCGGGAAGACAGGGCAACGCAGGGATGCGACCCGAGCGCCTCGCGAGGTCCGGACTGAAAGGGCGGTAGTAATGCCGCCCTCCGAACCCGCCGCGACCCACTTAAGGAAAGGGCAAAAACTGTCCAGTCCTTGGGGTCCACCTCACACCTGGCGGCGCATCCAAAGGCCCTTGGCGACCTCGGTGATCCCGCCGCAGTACGCCGGCAGGTGCAGCCCGTCGATTACGGTCCGGTCGATATCACTGATCTTCACCGATTCCTGTTTCGAGATCCAGTGAGTCGTCACACCGGAAACATCTTCATGGCGAACGAGAACAAACCGGAACTCCGTACCGTGAATGGTTCGCCTGCGAAGGCGTTTCGTTGTGCTGGTGAAAATCACAAACTGGGGCTGCGTGAGCATTCGGTGCAGCTCCATGGCGGATGCGTGTGAAATGAAGTATTCGGCACCAGCCGCGAGGTGTCGGGCGATGATATACGGATTGCCGGCGAACTCCGTCTCTCGGCCGAGTTCCGGAGGCACGAGCACAAAGAGACCAGGCTGCAACCTCGACACCACACCTCGGGCTACAGCATGCCGGATCAGACTCCGCGCCGACGCCGGCGGCAACCCGGTGATGCTCTCGACCTCGGCGTGCGTGAAGGTTGTCTGGCCATTTTCGTAGAGGGCGGTCAGCAATTGGGCGGTCCTGGAGCCAGCCGTCTTCGGCGCGCAAGATGCGTGGCGTAGGATCACCCCAGTCCTATGATAATGGTCTGTGTGCGTTTCGTGCAATGGCATGGCACGAATTGCGCCCAAAACATAATGTCGGACCCGTAGAAAGTTCGAGGACCGTTGAGAGAGGGGAGCCACACCCCAAAACCATAACTTCCCGCCGCCCCGATTTGCTTGACGGCATCGCCGTTTGCGGCCGCCCGTTATCCCAAAGTATTTGCGTTTCGGCGCGGTTCTCCGGTTGGAAATGCCTCCAACCGGGCCACGCGCTGAACCATCATGGTTCCGTCCGTGGGCCTCTCTGAACCCTCCAAACTCTCCGTTTTCTCCGTTGACAGGTCCGCGTTTGTTGACAGGCCGATTCAGAGAGGCCGGCCGGTTGGACGCTTTCGAACTCGCCAGCCAGATGATTGACACGGAATCCGCGGTTACTACATTGTGATACCATTGGAGTGACGGAGGCTTCCATGGTGAAAAAGCTGACCAAACA
>Ga0272446_1001114_pt1 | contig 40160 bp, 40 predicted proteins | sample YNPCB0061_FD_194587 | JGI IMG/M metagenome (GOLD analysis project Ga0272446, IMG submission 194587) | Hot spring microbial mat communities from Yellowstone National Park, WY, United States - YNP-CB-006-1 | ecosystem: Environmental > Aquatic > Thermal springs > Hot (42-90C) > Sediment | place...
GGTGGCGGCTTCCTCCTGCTCGGTCACGTCCTGGGCCGCGCCGCGCAGACCGGCGAAGCGCCCCTGCGCATCCCCGATCGGGGCGAGGGAGATGGCGAGGCAGCGCGGCTTGCCCCCGGCCGACCCGGCCCAGGCCCGGTGCCGCCGGACCTCCCGGCGCTGCGCGAAGGGATCGGGCCCCGTGCCGAGCAGCAGCGAAGCCGCCCGCCGGCCGAGCAGGCTCGCCGCCGGCCAGCCGAGGATGCGCTCGGGCCAGAGGAAGGTGAAGCGGCCGTCGCTGTCGGTCTCGAACACGAAATCGGCGGCAAGGCCCGCAAGGTCCTGCCAGCGCTGGCGGGATTCCAGCAGCGCGCCGTGCAGGGCCGCCGCGGCCGCCTGGGCCGGCGGGACCGTCGCGCAGCGTTCCTCGGGGCGCAGGGCCGTCATCATCGGCGGGATGGAACGGCGGGGCCGATGAATCCCCCGTTAGCGCGCGGCGCGTTGACAGCGCGCCGCGGGGGCCGCAAGGAACCGCGCCGCCACCGACCAGCCGGAGGACGCCGCCGATGGACACCACCGCCCTCAAGGGCCTGATCGAGACCCTCTGGGAGGGACGGGACAGGGTGAACCCGGGCACCGGCGGCGCCGAACGCGCGGCGGTGGAGGAGGCGCTCGACCTCCTCGATTCCGGCCGCGCCCGCGTCGCCGAGCCCGACGGGGCGGGCGGCTGGCGCGTCAACCAATGGCTCAAGCAGGCGGTGCTGCTCTCCTTCCGCCTGACCGAGTCGGCGCCGATGGACACCGCCGCCGGCGCCTACGACAAGGTGCCGCTGAAGTTCCAAGGCTGGGGCGCCAATCGCTTCAAGGAGGCGGGCTTCCGCGCCGTGCCGGGGGCGGTGGTGCGGCGCTCCGCCTTCATCGGGCGCAATGTCGTGCTGATGCCCTCCTTCGTCAATGTCGGCGCCTATGTGGACGAGGGCACCATGGTCGACACCTGGGCCACCGTCGGCTCCTGCGCGCAGATCGGGAAGAACGTGCACATCTCGGGCGGCGTCGGCATCGGCGGCGTGCTCGAGCCGCTGCAGGCCAACCCGGTCATCATCGAGGACGACTGCTTCATCGGCGCCCGCTCCGAAGTCGCCGAGGGCGTGATCGTCGAGCGCGGCGCGGTGCTCTCCATGGGCGTCTTCATCGGCGCCTCGACCAAGGTGATCGACCGCGCGACCGGGGAGGTCTTCATCGGCCGCGTCCCCGCCTATTCGGTGGTGGTGCCGGGCGCCCTGCCGGGCCGGCCGCTGCCCGACGGCAGCCCGGGCCCCTCGCTCTACTGCGCCGTGATCGTCAAGCGCGTGGATGCGCAGACGCGGGCCAAGACCGCGATCAACGAGTTGCTGCGCGACTGACCCGCGCCCGCCCGGCGGCCGAGGGGCGAGAGGACGGCGAGAGGAGGAGGCATGGCGATTGACCCGCTGCCGCTGGCGCAGGCGCTGATCCGCTGCCGGTCGGTCACCCCGGCCGATGACGGCGCGCTCGATGTGGTGCAGCGGGCGCTCGAGCCGCTCGGCTTCGCCTGCACCCGGCTGGTCTTCGGGCCGCCGGACTACCGCGTGGACAACCTCTTTGCCCGGCGCGGGACGGGCGCGCCGCATTTCTGCTACGCCGGCCATACCGATGTGGTGCCGCCGGGCGACCTCGGTGCCTGGACCGACGACCCCTTCGCCGGGGTGGTGCGCGACGGGATGCTCCACGGCCGCGGCGCCTGCGACATGAAGGGTGGCATCGCCGCCTTCATCGCCGGCCTCGCCGATTACCTGGCGGCGAGGCCGAACCACGCGGGCTCGATCTCGCTCCTCATCACGGGGGATGAGGAGGCGCGCGCGGTGGACGGCACCGCGAAGGTGCTGGAGTGGATGCAGGCCGAGGGCCAGATCCCGGACATGGCGCTGGTCGGTGAGCCGACCAGTCGCCGCGCGCTCGGGGACACCATCAAGATCGGCCGCCGCGGCAGCCTGACCGCGCGCATCACCGTCCATGGCCGGCAGGGGCACAGCGCCTATCCGCAGCAGGCGGACAACCCCATCCACCGCCTGGTCGCGGCCCTCGGCCCCCTGCTCGCCGCCCCGCTCGACAACGGCTCGGCCCATTTCCCGCCGAGCACGCTGCAGGTCACCGGCTTCGATGTCGGCAACCGGGCGGCGAATGTCATTCCGGCGACGGCGCGCGCGATGCTCAACATCCGCTTCAACGACCTCCAGACCAGCGCGGCGCTGACCGAGCGCCTGCACGCCGCGCTCCGCGCCGCCGGCTGCACCTATGAGATGGAGGCCGAATGCTCGGGCGAGGCCTTCCTCACCCGCCCCGGCCCCTTCGTGGACGCGCTCGTCCGCGCCATCGCGCGCAGCACGGGCGAGACGCCGGCGCTCGATACGGGGGGCGGCACCTCGGATGCGCGCTTCATCGCCCGCTACTGCCCGGTCGCCGAGTTCGGCGCGGTCGGCGCCAGCCTGCACCAGGTGAACGAGCATGCGCCGGTCGAGGAGCTGCGCCGCCTCGCCGCGGCCTACCGCGCCGTGCTCGAGGAGATCCTCGGCTGAGCGGGCCGATGCCCCCGCCGGCCGGGCCGCTCGCCCGCGGCCTCGCGGGCGCCCTGCTGCTCGCGCGCGGGCGGGCCGAGGGCGCCAAGGCCTTCGCGCCGAGCATGGAGGAGGCGCGGGCCTCCTTCCTCGCGGCGGCGGTCTGCCTGCCGCTGTTCCTCCTGCTGCGCAGCCTCGCCGGCGGCGCCGCGCCGGGGGCGGACCCGCTGCGCGCCCTGGCCGCGGACCTCATCGCCTATGCCTGTTCCTGGGCCGGCTTCGCGCTCGCCTCCCTGCCGGTGGCGGAGGCGATGGGCCGGCGCGCCCTCTGGCCGCGCTTCATCGCCGCGTGGAACTGGTCGAACCTGGTGCAGTACCTGGTGCTCGCGGTGCTGACCCTGCCCGCCCTTCTCGGGCTGCCGCGCCTGATGGCGGAGACCCTCGGCCTCGTCGGCCTTGCCTATGCGGTCTGGCTGCAGTGGTTCGCGACGCGCGCCGCGCTCGCCGTCACGGGGCTGCAGGCGGCGGCCTTCGTGGCCCTCGATTTCGCCATCGCCCTGTTCCTCTCGGGCCTCGTGCTGCGCCTCGCGGCGGGCTGAGGCCGCGACGCGCCCGCGCCTCAGCCCCAGGGGATGGGGGTGGCGTAGCGCACCGCGGTCAGCACCAGCCCATCGGCCGGGGCGGTCTGGCCGGCGCGGCGGCGGTCGCGCCCCTCCAGCACCGCCCGCGGCCAGGTCGGCGGCCGCTTGCCGAGCCCGACCTCCACCAGCGTGCCGACCATGTTGCGCACCTGGTGGTGGAGGAAGGAGCGCGCCTCGGCGGTGATCACCACCTCCTCCCCGAGGCGGGCGACGTCGAGCCGGTCGAGCGTGCGCAGCGCCGACCTCGCCTGGCAGGCGGCGGCGCGGAAGGCGGAGAAGTCGTGCCGGCCGAGCAGCATCTGCGCCGCCTCGTGCATCGCCGCGGCATCCAGGCGCTTCTGGATGTGCCAGACGCGCCCGCGCTCGAGCGCGGGCCGCGCCGCCCGGTTGAGGATGCGGTAGCGATAGGCGCGGCCGGTGGCGGAGAAGCGGGCGGACCAGTCGGGCGGCATGAGCGCGGCGCCAAGCACGGCGACGGGATGGGGCCGCGTGTGGAAGTTCAGCGCCTCGCGCAGCCGGGCGGGCGGCAGCGCGGCCGCAAGGCTCACCTGCGCGACCTGGCCCTCGGCATGGACGCCGGCATCGGTGCGGCCGGCGGCGGTGACGGGCGGCGCTTCGCCGCCATTGAGCCGGGCGGCGGCCTCCTCGAGCACCTGCTGGACGGACAGCCCCGTCTCCTGCCGCTGCCAGCCGACGAAGGGCGCCCCGTCGTATTCGAGGAGGAGGGCGTAGCAGGGCATCAGCCGAGCAGGGTGCCGCGCGGCAGGGCGAAGCCGCGAAGGAAGGCCTCGGCCCCGAGCGGCGCGCGGCCCGGGCGCTGCAGGCGGGTCAGGCGGAGCGCGCCGCGGCCGCAGGCGATGAGCGCGGCGTCGTCGAGCACCATACCGGGCGGGCCGGCGCCCGGCTCGACGCGCGTCGCAAGGACGCGGATGCGTTCCCCGCCCAGGGTGAAGAAGGTGCCGGGCCAGGGGTTCAGGGCGCGGACGCGCCGTTCCAGCGCCGCCGCCTCCTCCCGCCAGTCGAGGCGGCCATCCTCCTTCGTCAGCTTGGGGGCGTAGGTCACGCCCTCCTCGGGCTGCGGCACGGCGGGCGGATCCTCGGCGAGCGCGCGCAGGATCAGCCGCGCGCCGATCTCCGCCAGCCGGTCGTGCAGCGCCGCGGCGGTGGTGTCGGGGCCGATGGGCGTGGCCTCCCTCAGCAGCATCGGGCCGGTGTCGAGGCCCTCCTCCATGCGCATGATTGTCACGCCGGTCTCGGCATCGCCGGCGAGGATCGCGGCCTGGATGGGGGCGGCGCCGCGCCAGCGCGGCAGGAGCGAGGCATGGATGTTGAGGCAGCCGCGCCGCGGCGCCTCCAGCATGGGCCGCGGCAGGATCAGGCCATAGGCGGCGACCACCGCGGCATCGAGACCAAGGGCGGCGAAGGCGGCGTGCTCGGCGTTCTCGCGCCTGAGGCGGGCGGGGGTGCGCACCGGCAGGCCGAGCGCGAGTGCCGCGCGATGCACCGGGCAGGGCGTCTCGCGCTGGCCGCGGCCGGCGGGGCGGGGCGGCTGGCAATAGACCGCCGCGATCTCGTGCCCCGCCGCGTGCAGGGCGCGCAGCGCCGGCACGGCGAAGTCCGGACTGCCCATGAAGGCAAGACGCATCTCAGGCGGCCTCCCTCCGGACCCGCCTCACGCCCGCTGCTTCGCCTTCAGCTCCTTCGCGAGCTTGCGCAGCAGCATGTTGCGCCGGAGCGCGCTCAGGTGGTCGACGAAGAGCACGCCATCCAGGTGGTCGATCTCGTGCTGCAGGCAGGCCGAGAGCAGGCCCTCGCCCTCGATCTCGCGCCGCGCGCCCGCGAGGTCCTGGTAGCGCACCCTGACCCGGGCCGGCCGCGTCACCTCGGCATACTGGCCGGGCAGGGACAGGCAGCCCTCCTCGCGCGTCGCGGTCTCGGCGCTCGCGGCCACGATCTCCGGATTGACGAGGATGAGCGGGGCGCGGCTCCCGTCCCGCTGGAGGTCGATCACCACGAGGCGCAGCAGCTCGCCCACCTGCGGCGCGGCCAGGCCGATCCCGGGGGCGGCGTACATCGCGGCCAGCATGCGCGGGGCGAGATCGCGGACGCGGTCGGCATCGGCGGGGCCGACCGGCTTCGCCTTGGCGCGCAGCCGGGGATCGGGGACGAGGAGGATGGGCAGGGGGGCGGGCTCGGACATGGGCTGGGCGCGGCATGTAGACCCCCGCCACCCCTCTTGCAACCGCAGGGCCTGCAGCCAAAATCTCCGCCGGCGGGATGCTTCGGGTCCCGCCGCCGCTTCGCTCTCGGATGAGGAGGCCCCCTGGTGTCACGGCACTCGCTCTTCGGCTCGCCGCTCTTCCTCGGCTTCGACCACCTCGAGCAGATGCTCGACCGCGTGGGCAAGAACGCCGATGGCTATCCGCCCTACAACATCGAACAGATCGGCGAGAACCGCCTGCGCATCACGCTTGCGGTGGCGGGCTTCGCGATGGACGACCTGCAGATCACGCAGGAGGACAACCAGCTCGTGATCCGCGGCCGGCAGAAGGACGACGCCGAAGGGCGCGTCTTCCTCCATCGCGGCATCGCGGCGCGGCAGTTCCAGCGCGCCTTCGTGCTCGCGGAAGGGATGGAGGTGGAGGGGGCCTGGCTCGACAACGGCCTGCTGCACATCGACCTCAAGCGCCCGCAGCCCGAAAGCCGCGTGCGGACCATCCGCATCGGCGCCCGCGGCAACGGCGCCGGCACGATCGTGGAGGGACGCCCGGAGCGGAGCTGAACACACGTCTTGACCACCGGGCCCGCAAGGGCCGGCCAGAGCCGCACGGGCCCATGCGCGGGACGGCGCGGCAGGAGAAGAACGATGCACGACGAGGATTTCGAGGATTTCGACAGGGACGAGGCGCCGCCGATGGTGGATCTGCGCCGCCTCTCGCCGCTCGACTGGGCGCGCTACGGCGCGGAGCGCATCGCCTATGCGCGGCCCGTCGTGGTCAACGGGCAGAAGGCGGTCGCGATCCATGCCGCCGACGGCACCCCGATCGGCGCGGCGCCCAATCTCGCGCTGGCGACCGCGGCCATCCTGCAGCACGGGATGGGGCCGGCCCTGGTGCATTGAGGGCATGGGCCGGAGGGACATCACGCCCGCCGCGGGCGCGCCGACGGCGGTCGCCGCCTGCGTCAACGACGGCGCCCGCTAGCGTGGCGCGCGCATGACCGCCGCTTCCGCACCGGCCGAGGAGACGGCGCCGCCCGGCAGGCCGTGGGCGCACATCGCCGCCGACTTCCAGGCCTGCGCGGCGGGCGGGGATCATGACGGGCTCCTGGCCCTGATGCGGGCGAAGCCCCCGGCGGCGATGCCGAACTGGGCCATCGGCCAGTACCTGCAGGCAGCACTCGCCGCCGGCGACGAGGGCGCGATCGCCGCGGCCATGGAGCGCGTCCGGACCGCGCCGCTGCCGACGGTCCTGCGCGCGCGGCTCGCGCTTGCCCTGGTGCGCCATCGCCGCGCGCATCTTGCGGCGGAGCTTCTGGAACTTGCGGTGAGCCGCCTCGAGGAGGCGGCGGCACCCGCACACCCCGCAGCCACGCCCGCCTCCCTCCAAGCCCGGGCGGCGCTGCTCAACACCCTTGCGGCGCTCGCCCAGGACGATACCGCCCCGCCCGCGCTGCGCGGCTGGGCGGCGGAACGCCGGCGGCGGGTCGCCGGGGTGGAGGATGGCGCCGTCACCGTCGCCGCCATCCGGCCGCGGCGGCAGGCCCTGAGCCCGTCCCTGGCCCCGCAGGGCGGCATCGGGCTCGCGCCGGGGGTCGATGCGGCCTCAGCGGCGGTCCTGCTGTCTGCTCTCGCCCGTCGGGCCGTCGCCGAGTCCAGACCCGAGCTCGCGGCGCGGGTGCGCCTCTATCGCGATGTCCGCGCCAATCGCTTCGGCGCGGTCTGGACGCCGGATGGCCGCCTGCTCAGGGAGCCGATGCCTGCCGCGCAGCCGCTGCCCGTGGGCGAGGTGCCGGGCGAGCCGGTGTATGAGCGGGCGATCCTCGCCACCGGCAACGCGAACAAATCACTGGTTCGGCGGCATCTTCCGGGGGCTCGGCTGGCGCGTCGAGCCGGGTGCCGAGGCGCTGCCGATCGCGCTGCGCGACGACGCTCTGCCCGTCCAGGCGCAGAGCCTGCGGCTGCTCGGCGGGGCGGAGGTGCCGCTCATCAGCCTCGGCGACAGCGCGCGGTTCCGGGAACTGCTGGTGCCCGACTGGGCCGGCCTCGGCCTGCACGAGGGGGGCGCGGCGCGCTTCCTGTTCGACCGCCTGGTTCGCGCCGCCGTCCCCGCGGCACCGTCCGGCACGGGCCCGCGCATCCTCGTCTCCCGCCGCGATGCGCGCAGCCGCCGCGCAGCGAACGAGGAGGCGCTCGAGGCCCTGTTCCTTCGCCACGGCTTCGAACCAGTGGTGTTCAAGGGCATGGCGCTCGCCGACCGGATCCGCCTCATTCACGGGGCGTCGGCCATCGCGGGCGTGCATGGCGCGGGACTGACCATGCTGTTCGCGGCCCGTCCGGGGACGCCGGTCTACGAGGTCATGCCCTGGATGCCGCGCACCATCTCCACGCGCTGCTGCATGGCCGCCATCTCGGGCGCCTTCGGCCTGTTCCATCGCGTGTGGATCGAGCCCTGCGACGAGCCGCGCGAGGCCTTCTCGGCGCATCTCGCGCCTCTCGAGAAGGACCTCGCGGCCTTCCTCGCCGGTCCATCCGCCCCGACGGCGGCCGCGGTTCAGCCGCCATCCGGGTCGATCCAGCCCACATGGCCGTCCGGGCGGCGATAGACCACGTTCAGCGCGCGCGTCGCCTTGTTGCGGAACATCAGCACCGGCAGCTGCGCGAGATCCATGCGCATCACCGCCTCCCCCACCGTCAGCAGCGCGATCTCGGCCGGGTGTTCGGCGATGATCGCGCCGTGGTCGGCGCCGTTGGGCGGCGCGCTCTCCGCCTCCTCATCGGGCGGGAGGAGCACGCGCTCCCGCCCGGCGGGCGCCTCGCGCTCGGGCGCGAAGGAGCGCGCATGTTCGTTCACGCGCCGGCGGTAGCGGCGCAGCCGCTTGGCGAGGTGCTCGGCCGCCTCGTCGAAGGCGCGGTGGGCGTCCGGGCCCTGGCCCTCGGCCCGCATCGTCAGGCCACGGCCGGCCTTGAGGTTGATGTCGCAGGCGAAATGCGCGCGGTTCCTGTGGAAGGTGACCTTGGCTTCGAGCGCGTGGTCGAAATACTTGCGCGTGATCGCGTCGAGGCCTTCGCGCACATGGACCTTCAGCGCCTCGCCGGTATCGACCTGCTTGCCTGCGACCGTGACATGCATGGGGCGGAGCCCTCCTTCTTCCCGTGAAGGGGAGGGGCCGCCCCGTGGCGACCGTATCGCCGGCCCGCATCCTCCGCGCGGGCCGCTGAGGCAAGGTCGGATCAGGCCGGGACGGCCTTCTCCCTTTTGCGCTGCACCGAGGACGGTATCCGCAGCGCGTCGCGGTATTTGGCCACGGTCCGGCGGGCGATGTCCACGCCTTCCGCGCGCAGGCGCTCGACGATCGCATCGTCGGAGAGGATGGCGTCCGGGCTCTCCGCATCCACCAGCGCCTTGATCCGGTGGCGCACCGCCTCGGCGCTCACGGCCTCGCCGCCGGCGGTGCCGGCGATGGCGGTGGTGAAGAAGTACTTCAGTTCGAAGGTGCCGCGCGGCGTCGCGATCGCCTTGTTGGAGGTGACGCGGGAGACGGTGCTCTCGTGCATGCCCACCTCCTCGGCCACGTCGCGCAGGATCAGCGGCTTCAAATGCGCCACGCCGTGACGGAAGAATCCGTCCTGGCGGCGCACGATCTCGGCCGCGACCTTGAGGATGGTGTTGGCCCGCTGCTCGAGCGACTTCACGAGCCAGGAGGCGGTCTGGAACCGTTCCGCCACCCAGGCCTTCTCCTCGCGCGTGCGGGCCCCGACCAGGGCGCGGGCGTGGAAGCCGCGGTTGACCAGCACGCGCGGCAGCGTCTCGGGGTTCAGTTCGACGACCCAGCCATCGCCGGGGCCGCGGCGCATGATGACGTCGGGCACCAGCGCCGGCGCCGGGGGCGCGTCGAAACTGGCGCCGGGCTTGGGGTCCAGGCGGCGCAGCTCGGCGATCATGTCGGCGAGGTCCTCGGCGTCCACGCCGCAGGCCGCCTGCAGCCCGCGCAGGTCGCGCCGGGCCAGCATCTCGAGGTTGTCGAGCAGCGCGGCCATGGCCGGGTCGTAGCGGTCGCGCTCCTTGAGCTGGACCATCAGGCATTCGCGCAGGTCGGCGCAGAACATGCCGACCGGGTCGAAGCGCTGCATGCGCTGGCGCACGGACTCCACCGCCGCCTCCGCGCAGCCGAGGGCGGCGGCGATGGTCGCGGCCGGTACGTTCAGACGGCCCGCGGGGTCGAGCAGCGCGAGCAGATTCGCCGCGATCATGCGCTCCTCAGCCGAGGCGAAGGTGAGGCGGATCTGCTCGCCGATGTGCTCGCGCAGGTTCTTCTCCGGCGCGGCCAAGGCCTCGACGCCGGAGAGATCGTCCTCGAAATCGGCGCGCCCGCCGCTGCCCATGGGCGGCGTCCCGGGGTCGTAGACATTGTCCCATTCGGCATCGAGCGGCGCGGCGTCCTCGGCCGGCAGGGCGTCGGAGCGGGCGGCCTCGGCGGCGTCGGGGTTTGCGGGGGCGGCGGGCAGCGGGTCGGTGCTGCGGCCGGCATCGGGGCCGGGTTCGGCGCGCTCGTCGCGTTCGAGAAGGGGGTTGCGCTCGAGTTCCTCCTCGACGAAGGCGGCGACCTCGAGGTTGGAGGATTGCAGCAACTTGATGGCTTGGCGCAGCTGCGGCGTCATCACCAGCTGCTGCGACTGCCGCAGGTCGAGGCGCGGGCCGAGCGCCATCACGCTCCCGCGCGCCGACCGGCGGCGCGCATCCCCCGAGGGTGCAGGGTGGGTGTGGCGGCTCGGGCCATGCGGGCAGATTAGAGGCTGAACCTTTCGCCGAGGTAGACGCGCCGCACCCCCTCATGGGCGACGATGTCGCGCGGACTGCCCTCCATCAGCACCCGGCCGTCGTGCAGGATGTAGGCGCGGTCGATGATCTCGAGCGTCTCGCGCACATTGTGGTCGGTGATCAGCACGCCGATGCCGCGGTCCTTGAGGTGCTTCACGAGGTCGCGGATCTCGCCGACCGCGATCGGGTCGATTCCCGCCAGCGGCTCGTCGAGCAGGATGTAGGAGGGGTGGGTGGCCAGCGCGCGGGCGATCTCGCAGCGCCGCCGCTCCCCGCCCGAGAGGGCGAGGGCGGGCGCGCGCCGGAGATGGGAGATGCCGAACTCGGCGAGCAGGGCATCGAGCATCTGCTCGCGCCGCTCGCGCACCGGCTCGACGACTTCGAGCGCGGCGCGGATGTTGTCCTCGACGTTCAGCCCCCGGAAGATCGAGGCCTCCTGCGGCAGGTAGCCGAGGCCGAGGCGCGCGCGCCGGTACATCGGCAGCATCGTGACGTCGTGGCCGTCCATGATCACCTGCCCCTCATCGGGACGCACGAGGCCGGTGATCATGTAGAAGGTCGTGGTCTTGCCGGCGCCGTTGGGGCCGAGCAGCCCGACCGCCTCGCCGCGGCGGAGCGAGATCGAGACGTTGCGCACGACGGGCCGCTTCTTGTAGCGCTTGCCGAGGTCCCGCGCGACCAGCCCCGAGGCGGCGGCGCCCTCGAGCACCCGCAGCGTCTCGCTCATGGCTGGCCCTCCCGCGGGCGGGCCTCCGCTTGGCCCTGCTGCGGCACGACGAGGCCCTGCACGCGCTGGCCGGGGGCGGAGACGAGGCGCGCGACGCCGCTCTGCATGTTCACGATGGCTTCCTGCCCCGTCAGCGTGTTTTCGCCGCGCGTGATGCGCACCGCGCCGAGCAGCCGCGCGAGGCCCGTGACCGGGCTGTAGACGCCGCGGTCGCCGCGGACCACCTCCTCGGCGGTGCGGATCTCGACATTGCCGAAGGCCTCCACCCGTTCGATGGAGGAAGGCTGCGGCTGGCCCGGCGCGGCGGCGGCGGGGCGCGGCGCCGCGCCCGGCGGCGGCGCTTCGGCGAAATGCGCGACCAGCGTGTCGGCGCGCACGCGCCTTCCGTCCTTCGTCACCACCACGGCATTGCCGCGCGCGACCGCCATCCGCCGCGCGGACCAGTATTCGAGGCTGTCGCGCGCGGTCAGGGTGTTGTCGGGCGTGATCAGGCGGAGCGCCGCGCCGGTCATGACCATCACCGCCTGGTCCATGTCGTAGACGGCGCGGTCGCCCTCCGCGCGGTCGGTGGCGGAGGTGACGACGACATTGCCCTCGGCCTCGAGCCGCCAGATCTCGCCGCCGCCCGTTCCCTCGGCGGGGGCGCGGGCCGGGGTCGCGGCCTCGCCGCCGCGCGGGCGGTAGCGGGCGAGCAGCCGGTCGGCCTCGACCGTCACCCCGCCGCGCGTGGCGCGCGCCTGGCCGCGGGCGATCACCACCTGCTCCTGCTGCCGCCACTCGATGCCGTCCACGGCGGTGACCTCGATCGGCCCGCCCTGCGTCAGGTCGAGGCCCTGCGCGGCGGCGGCCCCGGCCAGCAGCGCGGCGGCGAGGGCGGCGCGCCTCATGGCCCGCCCTCGAGCACCGCGCGGCTGCGGCCGGTGAAGACGACGACCTGGCCGCGCTCGGTCAGGCGGAAGCCCTCGCTGGTGAGGGTCCCGAAAGGCCCCTGCGCGGCGACCGGGCGGTCCCCGGCGGCGGAGCCTTCATGGAGCAGGATGCGCGCCGCCTCGGTCACCAGCATGTTGCCGTTATCCTGCCAGAGCGTGACCTCCCCGCTCAGGTCGAGCGTGTTCCGCCCCTTGTCGAAGCGGCCGGCCCGCGATTCCAGCAGGACCCAGGTCCCGTCCGTCAGCACGATGTCGGCGCGCGGCGCCTCGAGGTCCACGATCTCGTCCGCGCCGGCCTGGGTGGCGAGCGCGGCGGTGACGGTGAAGGGGCGGTTCTGCTCGTCGAAGCCCTGATAGCGCGGTTCGACCAGCCGGATGGCGTCGGGCGCGGCCTGGATGACGCGGCGGAAGGAGACGCGGGCGCGGTCCTCCATGCGGTCCAGTTCCGGCCAGATGGCGATGCCGAGGAGCAGCGCGACGCCGGCCAGCGGCAGCAGCCACTTCGCCAGCCGCATCGCGAGCCGGCGGCGCGCCATCTCTGCCGCCGAGGGCACCCGCCTCGCCCGCGAGGGCGGCAGCAGGCGGCGCGGCGGCGCGGCGGCGGCGGGCGGCGGCGGTATGGCGCGGCGCGGCTCCTCCCGCAGGGTCATGCGACACCCGCCCTGAGGAGGTCGTGCACATGCAGGATGCCGACCGGCCGCGCCTCCTCGTCCACCACGAAGAGGGCGGTGATGGCGCGGGCATTCATCTCGCGCAGCGCCTCGGCCGCGAGGGTGTCGGGGCGCACCGTGCGCGGCTCGCGCGTCATGACCTCGCCGGCGGTGCGGCCCAGCAGCGCGGCGCCGCCGCCGGCCTCGAGATGGCGGCGGAGGTCGCCATCGGTGATGATGCCGATGAGCCGCCCATCCGGCCCCTGCACGCCGAGGCAGCCGAAGCGGCGCGCCGTCATGGCGACGATGGCGCGGTCCATGCCGAGCTCCGGCGGGGCGAGGGGCAGTTCCTCCGGCCCGTGCATGAGGTCCCGCACGCGCGAGAGCCGCGCGCCGAGCCGCCCGCCGGGGTGGAAGACGCGGAAATCGGCCGCCGTGAAGCCGCGCCGCGTCAGCAACGCCACCGCGAGGGCATCGCCAAGCGCGAGCTGCATGGTGGTCGAGGTGGTGGGCGCGAGACCCATGGGGCAGGCCTCGGGGGCGGCGGGCAGCACCAGCGCGACATCGGCGGCGCGGGCCAGCGTGCTGCCGGCGCGGCCGGTGATGGCGACGAGGGGCAGGCCGAAGCGCTTCGCATGCCCGACGAGATCGGCGAGTTCCGGCGTCTCCCCCGAGTTCGAGAGGGCGAGCACGGCATCGCCCGCGACGATCATGCCGAGGTCCCCGTGCGAGGCCTCGGCCGGGTGGACGAAGAGCGCCGGCGTGCCGGTGGAGGCGAGCGTGGCGGCGATCTTGCGCGCGACATGCCCCGACTTGCCCATGCCCGAGACGACGACGCGGCCGCTCGCCCCGGCGAGCAGCGCGACGGCCTCGGCGAAGCGGTCGTCGAGGCTGGCCGCGAGCGCGGTCAGCGCCTCGGATTCAAGGGCCAGGACGCGGCGGCCGGCGGCGACGTCGGGATGGGGCGAAGGGGCGTTCACACCGCCTGTATGGTGCCGCGCGCGGCGGGGGTCAACAAACGGCGCGCCGGTCCTTCCAAGAACCGTGCCAGGGGCGCCGTCCCGGCCGCGCCATCAATGCGCCAGGATGTCCGGGTCCTCGTAGCCCAGCAGGTCGAGCCGGCCGCGGGCGGGGAGGAAGCGGAAGCACGCCTCGGCGAGGTCGAGCCGGCCTTCGCGGCGCAGCAGCCCCTCGAGCTTGGCCCAGAGCGCGTGCAGGTGGAGCACGTCGGCGGCGGCATAGGCGAGCTGTTCGGGCGAGAGTTCGGCCGCGCCCCAGTCCGAGGATTGCTGCTGCTTCGAGATCTCGACGCCGAGGAGGTCGCGGCAGAGGTCCTTGAGGCCGTGGCGGTCGGTGAAGGTGCGCACCAGCTTCGCCGCGACCTTGGTGCAGACGACCGGCGCCGCGATCACGCCGAGGCAGTGGTAGAGCACCGCGAGGTCGAAGCGCGCGAAGTGGAAGAGCTTGGTCACCGCCGGGTCGGCGAGCAGGCGCTTGAGGTTGGGGGCCGCATAGCCCTGCCCCCCGAGGGCTTCGGGGACGAACTGGACGAGATGCGCGGCGCCGTCCCCGGCCGAGAGCTGCACCAGGCAGAGCCGGTCCCGGTGCGGATTGAGGCCCATCGTCTCGGTGTCGATGGCGACGAGGCGGCCGAGGTCGAGCCCGTCGGGGAGGTCGTTGCGGTGCAGGCGGATGGTCACGCCGGCCTGGGTGAAGAGGGTGCTGCCCACGGGATGCGCCGCGCCTTTCCTTCAGCGGCGGCGCGCCCTGCGCCGCCCGGCCGGGGCGCGGGCCGGAACCGACTGCGGTTGCACGGGTGGTGCCCAGGAAAGGACTCGAACCTTCACAGCCTTGCGGCCACAGGTACCTGAAACCTGCGCGTCTACCAATTCCGCCACCTGGGCAGGGGGCCGGCGCCTTGCGGCGAGGGAGGGGCGTTTACGCGCCGCCGCCGGCCCCGTCAAGCGGGGTTGAGGCGCGCCGGAGCCCCCCATATGGTCCGCCGCGATCGGGCAGGAGAGCGGGAAATGAGCGGTCGTCGTATCGCGACGGTGTTCGGGGGCGCGGGCTTCATCGGCCGCCATGTGGTCCAGCGTCTTGCGCGGCAGGGCTTCATCGTGCGCGTGGCGGGCCGGGACACCGAGAAGGCGGGGCGGCTGCGCACGCTCGGGGCGGTGGGACAGGTGGTGCCGGTCGCGGCCTCGGTGACCGAGGAGGGATCGGTGGCGCGCGCGGTCGCCGGGGCGGAGGCGGTGGTCAACCTCGTCGGCATCCTGTTCGAGCGCAAGCCCGGCGACTTCCAGCGCATCCAGGCCGAGGGGGCGGGCCGCGTGGCGCGGCTCGCCGCTGCTGCCGGGGCGCGGCGGCTCGTGCATCTTTCCGCGATCGGGGCCGATGCGGGCAGCGCGAGCCTCTATGCGCGCACCAAGGCCGAGGGCGAGGCGGCGGTGCGGGCCGCCTTCCCGGCGGCGACGATCCTGCGCCCCTCGGTGGTGTTCGGGCCGGAGGACCAGTTCTTCAACCGCTTCGCGGCGCTTGCCGCGCTGCTGCCGGTGATGCCGGTGGTCTGCGGCGGGACGCGGTTCCAGCCGGTCTATGTCGGCGATGTCGCGGATGCGGTGATGGCGGCGATCGCGCGCGAGGACGCGCAGGGCCGGACCTATGAACTCGGCGGGCCGCGGGTGATGACCATGCGCGAGGTGCTGGAGTTCGTGCTGGAGCAGACGCATCGCCGGCGGCCGCTGCTGCCGATGCCGGAGGGCCTCCTGCGGCTGCAGGCCCGGTTGGGGGAGCTGCTGCCGACCCCGCCGCTGACGCGCGACCAGCTGATCCTGCTCGGCCGCGACAATGTCGTGGCGGAGGGGGCGCCGGGTCTGGCCGACCTCGGCATTTCGCCCAAGGCGGTGGAGGCGATCGTGCCGGCCTATCTGGCGCGGTTCCGCCCGGGGGGCTCGCGCCGGACGATGGCGACCTGATGGGTCCGGATCGGACCTTTTATGGGCGGGCTGGGCGGAGGCCCGGTGCCGCGTTTCGCGGGATGAGGCCGATATAGGACAAAAAAACTGACCTAACGGCGCGAAAAGGACTCGCGCCGGCCATCGGCTTGCCGTATGTGACGCGCCGCCCGGGGGGCGGCGACCGATCCTGCGCGCCGCCGCCCCGGGCGGGGACACGCCGCCGAGAGGGGTCGCATGGCCGAGAAGATGCTGCAGTTCGTCCGCCTCCATCAGCGGCAGCCGGAGAAGCGCGATGCCGCGGCGCGCCGCACCGACTGGGCGGAGGTGTACCGTCCCTTCACCGCCGAGGCCGCGGCCGAGCAGGCCTCCCGCTGTTCCCAGTGCGGCGTGCCCTTCTGCCAGGTGCACTGCCCGCTCAACAACAACATCCCCGACTGGCTGAAGCTGACCGCCGAGGGCCGGCTCGAGGAGGCCTACGAGGTCGCCGCCGCGACCAACACCTTCCCCGAGATCTGCGGCCGCGTCTGCCCGCAGGACCGCCTCTGCGAGGGCAACTGCGTCATCGAGAAGGGCTTCGAGTCCGTCACCATCGGCGCGGTGGAGAAGTACATCACCGACACCGCCTGGGAGCGCGGCTGGGTGAAGCCGCCGCGGGCGATCCGCGAGCGGGCGGAGAGCGTCGGCATCATCGGGGCCGGCCCGGCCGGCATGGCGGCGGCCGAGCGGCTGCGCACCCTGGGCTACCAGGTCACCATCTACGATCGCCACGACCGCGCCGGCGGGCTGATGATCTACGGCATCCCCAACTTCAAGCTCGAGAAGGAGGTGGTGCTGCGCCGCGCCGAGCAGTTCGCCGCCGGCGGCATCGCCTTCCGGCTGAACGTCGCGGTCGGCCGCGACGTCACGCTCGGCGAACTCCGCCAGAGGCACGACGCCCTCCTGATCGCGACCGGGGTCTACAAGGCGCGCGACATCGCCTGCCCCGGGGTCGGGCTGCCGGGCGTCGTCGCCGCGCTCGACTACCTCATCGCCTCCAACCGCAAGGGCCTTGGCGACGCGGTGCCGGAGTTCGACAGCGGCGCGCTCGACGCGAAAGGCAAGCATGTGGTCGTGGTCGGCGGCGGCGACACCGCGATGGACTGCGTGCGCACCGCCGTGCGCCAGGGCGCGGCCTCGGTCACCTGCCTCTATCGCCGCGACAAGGCGAACATGCCGGGCTCGATGCGCGAGGTGAAGAACGCCGAGGAGGAGGGCGTACGCTTCGAGTGGCTCGCCGCGCCCGAGGCCTTCCTCGGCGACGGGCATGTCCAGGCGGTGCGCGCGCAGCGCATGCATCTCGGCCTGCCGGACGCGACCGGGCGGCAGCAGGTCGAACCGATTCCGGGCGCCAACTTCACCCTCAAGGCCGACCTCGTGATCAAGGCGCTCGGCTTCGACCCTGAGGACCTGCCCGCGATGTTCAACGAGCCGGCGCTGCCGGTCACGCGCTGGGGCACGCTCAAGATCGACCACCGCACCATGATGACCTCGCTGCCCGGCGTCTTCGCCGCCGGCGACATCGTGCGCGGCGCCTCGCTCGTGGTCTGGGGCATCCGCGACGGCCGCGACGTGGCCGAGCAGATCCATGCATACATCGAGGCGCGGGGCGCGGCCCCGGCGCTCGCGGCGGAGTGAACGAGATGACGCAGCACGAGACCGGGTCCGCCTTCGTCCACTCCTACGCCGCCGGCCGCGACCTGCTCGCCTCCGCGGCGCATCTCGACCTCAGCGAGCATGACGCCTGCGGCGTCGGCCTCGTCGCCGCGCTCGACGGCAAGCCGCGGCGGGAGGTGGTGCAGGCCGGCATCGACGCGCTCAAGGCGGTCTGGCACCGCGGCGCGGTGGATGCGGACGGCAAGACCGGCGACGGCGCGGGCATCCATGTGGAGATCCCGCAGGACTTCTTCGCCGAGGTGGTGGAACGCGGCGGCGACCGCCTCCGCCCGGGACGCATCGCGGTCGGCATGGTCTTCCTGCCCAAGACCGACCTCGGCGCGCAGGAACGCTGCCGCCAGATCATCGAGACCGAGATCCTGAACGCCGGCTACAGCATCTATGGCTGGCGGCAGGTGCCGATCAACGTCGCCTGCATCGGCGAGAAGGCGAACGCGACGCGGCCCGAGATCGAGCAGATCCTGATCTTCGACCCCGAGCAGCGCGAGGTGGCGACGGTCGAGCGCGACCTCTACGTGATCCGCCGGCGGATCGAAAAGCAGGCGGTGGCGGCGCAGATCCCAGAACTCTACCTCTGCTCCCTCTCGGCGCGCTCGATCATCTACAAGGGGATGTTCCTCGCCGAGAGCCTGACGGAGTTCTACCCCGACCTCCTCGATCCGCGCTTCGTCAGCCGCTTCGCGATCTACCACCAGCGCTACTCGACCAACACCTTCCCCACCTGGCGGCTGGCGCAGCCCTTCCGCATGCTCGCCCACAATGGCGAGATCAACACGCTCTCGGGCAACGTCAACTGGATGAAGAGCCACGAGACGCGGCTCTCCCACCCCCTCCTCGACCCCTTCATGGAGGACCTCAAGCCCATCGTGCAGGCGGGCGGGTCCGACACCGCGACGCTCGACAACGTGTTCGAGCTGCTGGTGCGCGGCGGACGCGACGCGCCCATGGCCAAGGCGCTGCTGATCCCCGAGAGCGTCAGCAACAACGCGACCATGCCCGAGGCGCATCGCGAGTTCTTCATGTACTGCAACGCCGTGATGGAGCCCTGGGACGGCCCGGCCGCGGTCTGCGCGACCGACGGGCGCTGGGTCATCGCCGGCCTCGACCGCAACGGCCTGCGCCCGATGCGCTACACCATCACCGCCGACGGGCTGCTCATCGTCGGTTCCGAGACCGGCATGGTGAAGCTGCCCGAGGACCGGATCGTCCAGAAGGGCCGCGTCGGCCCCGGCCAGTGCATCGGCGTCGATCTCGATGAGGCGCGCTTCTACGAGGACCGCGCGCTCAAGGACATGCTCGCCGCGCGCAAGCCGTTCGGGAAATGGACGGCGCGCACCACCCGCATCGACGGCATCGTGAAGGCGAGCGGCGACGAGCAGGCCGAGTACACCGGCGAGGCGCTGCGCCGCCGCCAGCTCGCCGTCGGCTACACGCATGAGGAGCTGGAGTCGATCCTCCACCCCATGGTGGAGGACGCCAACGAGGCCGTCGGCTCGATGGGCGACGACACGCCGATCGCGGTGCTCTCCTCCCAGTACCGGGGGCTGCACCACTACTTCCGGCAGACCTTCAGCCAGGTGACCAACCCGCCGATCGATTCCTTGCGCGAGACGCGGGTGATGACGCTGCGCACGCGCCTCGGCAATCTCGGGAACATCCTCGACGAGGATCCGACGCAGTGCGACATGCTCATGCTCGACAGCCCGGTGCTGTCGAACGCCGAGTTCGCCGCCATGCGCGCCTACATGGGCGAGACCGCCTGCGTGGTGGACTGCACCTGGGCCGTCGCCGAGGGGGAGGGCGGGCTGCGCCGCCAGCTCGACCGCATCTGCCGCCAGGCCGAGGAGGGCGTTCGCGCCGGCTGCACCCACGTCATCATGACCGACGAGAACCAGTCGGCCGAGCGCGCGCCGATCCCGATGGTGCTCGCGGTGGGCGCGGTTCACACGCATCTCGTGCGCCATTCTCTGCGCACCTTCACCTCGCTCAATGTGCGGGACGCCGGGTGCATGGACGTCCATTCCGTCGCGGTGCTGATCGGAGCGGGGGCGACCACCGTCAACGCCTATCTCGCGCAGGAGACGATCGCCGACCGCCACCGCCGCGGCCTGTTCGGGCCGCTGTCGCTGCGCGAATGCGTCGCCCGCTACAAAAAGGCGGTGGACAAGGGCCTGCTCAAGATCATGTCCAAGATGGGCATCTCGGTCCTGAGCAGCTACCGGGGGGGGATGAACTTCGAGGCGATCGGCCTCTCCCGTGCGCTGGTGGCGGAGTTCTTCCCCGGCGTTCCCTCCCGCATCTCGGGCATCGGGCTTTCGGGCATCGCGCGGCGCGTCCTCGCGCTGCACCGCAAGGCCTGGGCGGAAGGGGTGGTGACGCTTCCCGTCGGCGGCCTCTACAAGCTGCGCCGGCGCGGCGAGGTGCACGCCTTCGACGGCAGCCTGATCCACACGCTGCAGAAGGCGGTCGAGACGGACAGCTACCAGACCTACAAGCGCTATTCCGAGGCGACGCGCCGCCTGCCGCCGGTGGCGCTGCGCGACCTTCTCGACTTCCGCACCGAGGGCCGTACGCCCATCCCGCTCGAGGAGGTCGAGAGCATCACCGAGATCCGCAAGCGGCTGGTCGCGCCCGGCATCTCGCTCGGCGCCCTGAGCCCCGAGGCGCATGAGACGCTCTCCATCGCCATGAACCGCATCGGCGCGAAGTCCGACAGCGGCGAGGGCGGGGAGGACCCCGCGCGCGCGCGGCCGCGGCCGAACGGGGACAACGCCAACTCGGCCATCAAGCAGATCGCCTCCGGGCGCTTCGGCGTGACCGCCGAGTATCTCAACAACTGCCGCGAGATCGAGATCAAGATCGCGCAGGGTGCGAAGCCCGGAGAGGGCGGGCAGCTGCCGGGCTTCAAGGTCACGGGCCTGATCGCGAAGCTGCGCCATTCGACGCCCGGCGTCACGCTGATCAGCCCGCCGCCGCATCACGACATCTACTCCATCGAGGACCTCGCCCAGCTCATCTATGACCTCAAGCAGATCAACCCGGAGGCGACGGTCTGCGTGAAGCTGGTGGCGCGTTCGGGCATCGGCACCATCGCCGCAGGCGTCGCCAAGGCGAAGGCGGATGCCATCCTGATCTCCGGCCATTCCGGCGGCACCGGCGCCTCTCCGCAATCCTCCATCAAGTATGCCGGCCTGCCCTGGGAGATGGGCCTCAGCGAGACGCATCAGGTGCTGCTGCTCAACCGCCTGCGCCATCGCGTGAAGCTGCGCACCGATGGCGGCATCAAGACCGGGCGCGACGTGGTCATCGCGGCGATGCTGGGGGCCGAGGAGTTCGGCATCGGCACGGCATCCCTGGTGGCCATGGGCTGCATCATGGTGCGCCAGTGCCATTCCAACACCTGCCCCGTGGGCGTCTGCACGCAGGACGAGGCGCTGCGCCAGAAGTTCACCGGCACGCCGGAGAAGGTCATCAACCTCTTCTCCTTCGTGGCGGAGGAGGTGCGCGAGATCCTCGCCTCCCTCGGCTTCCGGCGCCTCACCGACGTGGTCGGCCGGACGGACCTGCTCCATCAGGTCAGCCGCGGGTCGGAGGATCTCGACGACCTCGACCTCAATCCGCTGCTCGTGCAGGCCGATCCCGGACCCTATGCGCCCTATTGCACGCTGGAAGGGCGCAACGAGGTGCCGGAGACGCTGGACGCCGACATGATCCGCGACGCCCGCGCGCTGTTCGAGCACGGCGAGAAGATGCAGCTGCAGTACAACATCCGGAACACGCACCGCGCGATCGGCACCAAGGTGTCCTCGCGCATCGTCCGCCAGTTCGGCATGACCGGGCTGCAGCCGGGGCATCTGACCGTGCGGCTGCGCGGCTCGGCCGGGCAGTCGCTCGGCGCCTTCGGGGTGCGGGGCCTGAAGCTGGAAGTCTTCGGCGACGCGAACGACTACGTGGGCAAGGGCCTGTCGGGGGCGACCATCGTCGTGCGCCCCGCACCCTCCTCGCCGCTGGTGTGGAACGAGAACACCATCATCGGCAACACCTGCCTCTATGGCGCGACCGCGGGCGAGCTCTTCGCCGCCGGCCAGGCGGGCGAGCGCTTCGCCGTGCGCAACTCGGGCGCGACCGCGGTGGTCGAGGGCTGCGGCGCCAATGGCTGCGAATACATGACGGGCGGCGTGGTCGCCATCCTCGGCCCTGTGGGCGACAATTTCGGCGCCGGCTTCACCGGCGGGCAGGCCTTCGTCTACGACGCGGACGGCACCTTCGAGCTCAGGGTCAATCCCGACACGCTGCTCTGGGGGCGCATCGCCCATCCGCACTGGGAAGGCGTCCTGTGCGACCTGATCGCGCGGCACGTGGCCGAGACCGGCAGCCGCTTCGCCGCCCGGCTGCTGAACGAATGGGAGACCGAACGGAACCGCTTCTGGCACATCGTGCCGAAGGAATACGCGAAGTACCTGCCGGTGCCGATGGCCGAGGCGCAGGCCGTCGCGGCGGAGTGACGCAGGCCGCGTGGCGGCGAAATGCTTGACGCCGCCCTGCGCCGCGCCCGTCCGTTCGCGTGACGGCGCGGTAATCTGGCGCCGCATGCCGAGCAGGAGGCAAGCTTGCGCCGTCTCGCCCTCGCCCTCGTGGCCGCCTTCGCCATCGCCGCGCCGGCCTCGGCCCAGCAGGTCCGCGACCTCGCCAGCGTCAATGGCTGGCGCGCCTATGTCGCGCAGGCCGAGGGCGGCTTGCTCGGCGGCATGGGCACGAACGCCAACCGCCTCGGCCGCTACTTCTGGATCAAGGTCGAGCGGCTGCGGGGCGAACTGCACGGCTTCGTGCAGATCGGGGACCAGTCCTGGAACGTCCGCCCCGAGGCGCGCGGGCGCATCGTGATCGCCATCGACAACCGGCGGGCGGAGCTGAACGACATCGGCACCTCGCGCCCCGACATGATCGAGGCCTCCTACCGCGGCGCGTTCAACAACTTCCTCAATTTCGTCGAGGCCTTCGCCGCCGGGCTGCGCCTGCAGGTGCTCTTCCCCGGCGAGAACCTGGCCCCCTGGGCCGCGGACCTGCGCGGGACGCGCGCGGTGACGGAGGCGTTCCTGGCCTGCGCGCGGCGGATCTGATGCGCGCCTCTTCCGCAGGGCGGGGGCGGGTGGCATAAGCGGCGCACCGTGCGCCTGCTGTTCCACCTCCCGCTCTCGCCCTTCTCCCGCAAGGTCCGCCTCGCGCTCGCCGAGAAGCGGATTCCCTTCGACATGCGCCTCGAAAGGGTGTGGGAAAGGCGGGAGGATTTCCTGGCCATGAACCCGGCCTGCACCGTGCCGGTGCTGGTCGAGGACAACGGCCTCACCATCGCCGATTCCTACGCCATCTGCGAGTACCTGGACGAGGCCTATCCGGACATGCCGCTGCTTGGCCGGACGCTCGCCGAACGGGTGGAGGTCCGCCGCCTCATCGCCTGGTTCGACGGCAAGTTCCACGCCGAGGTCGGCATGAACCTGCTCTACGAGAAGCAGATGAAGCGGCTGATGGGCCGCGGCAACCCCGATGCGACGGCGATCCGCGCGGGCTATGCCAATCTGCGCGCGCATCTCGACTATGTCGGCTGGCTCGCCGAGACGCGGCCCTGGCTCGCCGGCGCCTCGCTGACGCTTGCCGATCTCGCGGCGGCGGCGCATCTCTCCGCGCTCGACTATCTCGGGGATGTGGACTGGGCGCTCAACGACGCGGCCAAGGACTGGTATGCGCGCGTGAAGTCACGCCCGTCCTTCCGGCCGCTCCTTGCCGACCGGGTCAGCGGCCTGACGCCGCCACCCCACTACGCCGATCTCGACTTCTAGACGCCCCACGGAGGCGGCCTTCCGCACGATGGGACGGCGCCTGCGGCGCTCATGCGGGAAGCCGCGCGCGAAGAAGGCCGCGGAGGGCGTGGATCGCGAAGCCCCGGCGCCCCCCACCGCTAGGGCACGACGATCCGCAGCGGCCGCGGGGCGGGGCCGATGCGGAGCGGCAGGTGGCCGGCCGCGTCGCCATCGGCCTGGGCCGGAATGCCCGCGCCCTCGAGCGCGACCTCCCGCGCGCGGAGCAGCTCCACCCCGCGCAGCCCGGGCAGCAGGCCGAGGGTCAGCGCCGCGCCGTAGCGCAGCGCCGCCAGCGCGCCGGCATCCCGGAACAGCGCGACGTGGAAGCCCTCCCGCCGCGGGTCGGCCCCGGGGGCGAGCAGGAAACGCCCGCCATAGAGCCGGCCCTTGCTGACGATGACGCTCGCCGCCCACTCCGCTCGCCCGTCCAGGCGCACGCCGATCGGGGGGAAGCCGTAGCGCGGCATTTCGCGCAGCGTCTGCCAGACATAGGCGCCCTTGCCGAGGGCGCGCTTGAGGCCCGGAGCCAGCCCGTGCACCACCGCCGCGTCGAAGCCCGCGCCGAGCATCTGCACGAACAGCAGCTCCCGCCCGTCCGGATAGCGGGCGAGCCCTGGATGCAGCAGCGCCGTGCGCCCCATGGCGAGCACCGCGGCCGCCCCCTCGGGTGCGCACGGCAGGCCGAGTTCGAGCGCCAGCACATTCGCGGTGCCGAGCGGCAGGACCCCGAGCGCTGCGTCGGAGCCGGCGAGCCCGGCCGCGACCTCCGCGATGGTGCCGTCGCCGCCGGCGGCGACGACCACGCCCATGCCCGCCGCCGCGGCCTGCCGCGCGAGTTCGGTCGCATGGCCGCGCCACGCGGTGTCGGCCACTTCCGGCCGCATGCCGACGCTCCGCAGCAGGTCGAGCGCGACGAGCAGCCTGCGGCGGCGGCGCGCCCCGGCGGCGGGGTTGAACAGGATCAGCATGCGCCTCGGCATGGGGCAGGGCTTCTGGCAGCGGGACGGTGACGATTCGGCGACCATCCGGCGACCGCAGCGTGACATGGCGGCAGGCCAAGGTCTTGCGCCGCATGCTTCATCCAAGATTCACGCAGGGCCGCGCCGCGCCACGCTATCGCCCGGCGCATCTGCAGCCTGCCGCCGGCGCCGCGCCACCGCCCCGCGCGCTCCGGCCGCGACCGGAGATCGTGACGGATGCTGGAACGGATGCACGAAACGAGCCCGCGCCGCCGCTACCGCAGCATCTTCCTCTCGGACGTCCATCTCGGCACCAAGGGGTCGCGCTGCGACTTCCTGGCGGACTTCCTGCGGAAGGTGGAGTGCGAGCGCCTCTATCTGGTGGGGGACATCGTCGATGGCTGGCGGCTGCGCAAGTCCTGGTACTGGGACGCCGAGCACGACGAGGTGATCCGCCTGATCCTGCGCATGGCGCGCCACGGCACGGAGGTCGTCTACATCCCCGGCAACCACGACGAGATGTTCCGTGACTGGCTCGGCCTCGAGGTCGCGGGGGTGCGGCTGGTGCGCGAGGCCGAGCATGTCGCCGCCGACGGGCGGCGCTACCTGGTGATCCATGGCGACGAGTTCGACGGCGTGATCCGCTACGCCAAGGTGATCGCGCATCTCGGGGACTGGGCCTACGACTGGGCGCTGACGCTGAACCGCTGGTTCAACGCCGCGCGGCGCCGTCTCGGCTATCCCTATTGGTCGCTCAGCCAGTGGCTGAAGCGCCAGGTGAAGGAGGCGGTGAAGGCGATCGACCGCTTCGAGCAGGCGCTCGCCACCGAGGCGCGGCGGCGCGGCCTCGACGGCGTGATCTGCGGCCACATCCACCACGCGGAGATGCGCAGCGTCCATGGCGTGCGCTACATGAACGACGGCGATTGGGTCGAATCCTGCACCGCCCTCGTCGAGCATGCGGACGGCCGCTTCGAACTGGTGGACTGGGTGCGCGAGAACCGCCTCTCCTTCGCGCGCGCCCCGCGCCGCGCCGCGCTGGCCCCCGCCTGAGCCGATGGACGACGCCGGCGCGGGGGTGGCCGCGGCTCCGATCGGCGCGCGCAGCGCGCCGCTGCGCATCCTGATCGTCTCCGATGCCTGGTTCCCGCAGGTCAACGGTGTGGTGCGCACGCTCTCCATCGTGGCCGAGCATCTGCGCGCGGGCGGCGACACGGTCGAGGTGATCGGTCCCGACCGTTTCCTCGGCATCCCGATGCCCGGCTATCCCGAGATCCGCCTCGCGCTCGCCCCGCGGCGGCGGCTTGCCCGGCTGGTCGAGGCCTTCGCGCCGGATGTCGTGCACATCGCGACCGAGGGCCCGCTCGGCTGGGCGATGCGCGCGCTCTGCCGCGGCCGCGGCTGGCCCTTCACCACCGCCTTCCACACCCGCTTCCCCGACTACCTCCATGCGCGCATGCGCCTTCCGCGCGCCTGGTCGTGGGCGGTACTGCGCCGCTTCCACGAGGCCGGCGCGGGCACCTTCGCCGCCACGCGCTCGCTGCGGGAGGAACTCGCCGCCCGCGGCTTCACCAAGGTGCGGGCCTGGACGCGCGGGGTCGATCTCGCGCGCTTCCGCCCCGCCCCGCGCGAGGCGTGGGAGGGGCTGGCGCGGCCGGTCTTCCTCTATGCGGGGCGCGTCGCGGTGGAGAAGAACATCGAGGCCTTCCTCGCCCTCGACCTGCCGGGATCGAAGGTGGTGGTCGGCGACGGCCCGGCGCGGCAGGCGCTCGCCCGCCGCTTCCCCGGCGCGCATTTCACGGGCTACCGCGACAACGGGCTGCTCGCGCGCTCCTATGCCGGGGCGGATGTGTTCGTCTTCCCCTCCCGCACCGACACTTTCGGGCTCGTGCTGCTGGAGGCGTTGGCCTGCGGCACGCCGGTCGCGGCCTTCCCGGTGACGGGGCCGCGCGACGTCATCACGGACCCGCGGGTCGGCGCGCTGGACGAGGATCTGCGGTCGGCCTGCCTGCGGGCGCTCGCCTGTGACCGCGCGGCCTGCCGCGCCCATGCCGAGGCGTGGTCGTGGGAAGCCTGCGCGGCGCAGTTCCGCACCGCGCTCGTGCCGGTACGCTAGCCAGCGCGGGGCGTCGCCCCGGCGCCCGCGTCATTCGCCGAGCGCGCTCGAGATCCAGGCCTTCAGCGCCCCTTTCGGCATCGCGCCCACCTTGGTGTCGAGCGGCTTGCCGTCCTTGAACAGGATCAGGGTCGGAATGCCGCGCACGGCATACTCGTTCGGCGTCATCGGGTTGTCGTCGATGTTCACCTTCGCCACCGTCAGCTTGCCGGCGTATTCGGCGGCGATCTCGTCCAGGATCGGCGCGACCATGCGGCAGGGGCCGCACCACTCGGCCCAGAAATCCACCAGCACGGGGCCGGGCGCCTCCAGGACTTCCTGCTTGAAGGTGTCGTCCGAGACCGGCTTGGTCAGCTCGCCCATGGGGGGATCTCCGTCTGCGGGCGGGGGCGGAAGGCCCCCGCGCTTTCGTCAGACATCGTGCGCCGGCGCTCCCGGGTCAAGCAGACGGCGCGGCCTCGCCCCCCGGGGCGGGCCGGCGCCCGAAGAGGCGGGCCTTGATGCGTTCGCGCAGCGACCGGAACACGACGTAGAGCATCGGGATCATGAAGATGCCGATCGAGGAGGCGGCGATCATGCCCCAGAAGACCGGCGTGCCGACCGCGCGGCGGCTGATCTCCGACGCCCCCTCGGCCACCACCAGCGGATAGAGGCCGAGGATGAAGGCGAAGGAGGTCCTCATCACCGCGCGGAAGCGCAGCTTCGCCCCGAGCGTCGCGGCCTCGGCGATGGACCGGCCGTGGTTCTTCCGCTGGTCCTTGGCGAACGCGATGATCAGGATGCCGTTCTTGGCCGCGGGCGCGATCAGCACGACGATGCCCAGCTGGGCGTAGAGGTCGAGCGCGAGCCCCGCCGGCCCGATCGAGAGGATGGCGCCGAGCACGCCGACCGCGACCGAGAGCAGGACGGGGACCGGGATGGTCCGGGATTCGGAGAGACCGACCAGGAAGAGGAAGGCGAAGAGCACCGCAAGCGCGAGGATCGCCCCCGTCTGGCCCGCCGCTGCCTTGTCCTGGAAGGCGGTGCCGGTCCATTCGCAGGCGTAGCCCGCCGGCAGGGTGGCGTTCGCGACGCGCTCCATGGCGGCCAGCGCCTCGCCCGAGGACCGGCCCGGCGCGGGCTCGCCGTTGATGGTCAGGCTGCGGACGTTGTTGTAGCGGATGATGGACTGGGGGCCGAACTCGATGCGCGCCTCGGCCAGCGCGCGCAGCGGCACCATCTCGCCGTCCCGGTTCCTCACATGCACGCGCTAGATGTCGGCGATGCCGGCGCGATCGGCCTGTTCGGCCTGCAGGCTCATCTTCCAGGTGCGGCCGAAGAGGGTGAAGCCGTTGACATAGGCCCCGCCCATCGCCGCCGAGACGGCGGCGAAGGTCGAGAAGACGCGAGTCAGCGCCGGATCCTGGTTGGCCGCGAGCACGAGGGCGCGCATCACCGAGGCCATCTCCCCGATCGGCCGGCCCTCGAGGTTCTGCAGCCGGAACGCGAAACCCCGGCGGTGCCGAGGCCCTGGATCGGCGGCAGGTTGAAGGGGATCACGCGCGCCGGCACCTCGGCGGTCGCGGCGATGGTCCTCGCGATCAGCGCGTTGACGTCGAGCCCGGGGGACGAGCGCTCCGCGAAGGGCCTGAGTGTTGCGATGATGATCGCGGAGCTGGACTGGGCGACGCCGGAGAGCAGCGAATAGCCGCTGATCACCATCACGTCCTCGACGCCCGGGATGGCGCGGATCGTCGCCCCCACCTGCTCGGCAATGGCGCGCGTGCGGTTGAGGGAGGCGCCGTCGGGCAGCCCCACCTCGGCGAAGAAGGCGCCCTGGTCCTCCTGCGGCAGGAAGCCCGTCGGCGTGCGCGACCCCGCGCCGACGATGCCCGCCATGACGGCGGCCAGCAGCAGCAGCGAGACGAAGGCCACGCGCACCAGCCGCGCCACCGCCGCCCCGTAGGCGTCGCGCACCCGGTCGATCCCGCGCGAGATGCGGCCCATGATCCCGCGCCGCGACCCGTGATGGGCCGAAAGCAGCACGGCGCAGAGCGCCGGCGAGAGCGACAGCGCGTTGATGGCGGAGAAGAACATCCCCACCGAGACCACCACCGCGAACTGGCGGAACAGCTCGCCCGAGATGCCGGGGATGAAGGCGAGCGGCATGAAGACCGACAGCAGCACGAGCGTGATGGCGATGATCGGCGCGGTGCCCCCCCATCGCCGCCTTGGTGGCCTCGGCGACCGACAGCGACGGGTCCTCCTCCATCTTCGCCTCGACCGCCTCGACCACCACGATGGCGTCATCGACCACGATGCCGATGGCGAGCACCATCGCGAGCAGCGAGACGGTGTTGGCCGAATAGCCCATCGCGTTCATCACCACGAAGGTGGCGATCAGGCTGACGGGCACGGCGATGAGGGGGATCAGCGTCGCGCGCAGCGAGCCGAGGAAGAGGAAGACCACCAGCCCGACGAGGACGAAGGCCTCGATCAGGGTGTGGATCACCACCTCGATGGTCAGCCTGACGAAGGTGGTGGTGTCGTAGGTGACGACATGCTCCACGCCTTCGGGAAAGCGCGCGGCAAGCGCCCTCATGGCGCGTCCGACGGCTTCCGCGGTGCCGACCGCATTGGCCCCGGGGGCGAGGTAGATCCGGATGCCGATGGCCGGCTGCCCGTTCAGCGTCATCGCCTGGTCCTGGTTCCAGGCGCCGAGCTCGATGCGCGCGACGTCGCGCACGCGCAGCACCGAGCCATCCGGATTGGCACGCACCAGGATGGCGCCGAACTCCTCCGCATCCGCGAGCCGGCCGGTGGTGCGGATGTTGAGCTGGTAGGAGGTGTCGTCGCTCGCCGGCTGCGCCCCGATGCGCCCGAGCGGCGCGACCTGGTTCTGCGCGCGGATGGCGTTCACGATGTCGGCCGGGGTCAGGCCGAGCGCGGTCAGGCGGTCGGTCTCGAACCAGATGCGCATGGCGTAGTCGCGGGCGCCGAACATCTGCGCATCGCCCACGCCGTTCACCTGGCTCTCGATCGGCTCGGCGATGGTCGCCTCAACCACCTCGGCCGAGGCGCCGGGGAAGAAGGCGGTGACCGGGAGCTGCGGCGGCACGATGTCGGGGAACTGCGCGACCGGGATCTGGCGCAGCGAGACCAGCCCGGCGATGGTCATGACGATGGCGATGACGACCGCGAGCCGCGGCCGGTCCACGAAGACCTTGCTGGTCATCGGCTCAGCCGCTCATCGGCTCAGCCGCGCGCCGGATGCGCAGCAGCTCGCGCCGCGTGACGGGGAAGGAGACCCGGATCGGATCGTCGCGCACCACCGTCACCAGCACCCCGGTCTCCGGCCCCACCACATGGCCCGGGGCTGGGCGGGGCGCGCCCGGCGCGCGGCGGCGGCGCCCCTGCTTCGCCGCCGCCGCCCGCCATGCTAGGGCCGGGGCGTGAGCCCGCCCGCGCGTCCCTCCCGATGGCGAAACGTCTGATCCGGCACCCCCTCGTGCAGGGGATGCTGCCGCGGCTGGTCGCGCTCTATCTCCGGCTCGTCTGGGCCACGACCCGCTGGACCCTGGTCGGGGAGGAGCATGCCCGCGCCTTCGCCGGCCGCCCGGTGATCCTCGCCTTCTGGCACGAGAGGCTGCCGCTTGCCGCGCTCGGCTGGCGCCTGCTCGCCCGGCGCGTGCTCGGCCCGGCCGAGGGGAGGGGAGCGCGGCGGGCGCGGGTGCTGATCTCGCGCCACCGCGACGGGCGGCTGATCGCCGCCGCGGTCCGGCCCTTCGGGATCGAGGTGGTGCATGCCTCCTCCTCGCAGGGCGGTGCGGCGGGGCTGCGCGGCCTCGCCCGCATCCTCGCCGGCGGGGGGGTGGCGGTGATCACGCCGGACGGGCCGCGCGGCCCGGCGCGGGTGGCCGCGCCGGGGGTGGCGCAGCTCGCGGCGCTCACCGGCGTGCCGGTGCTCCCCTGCGCCGTCGCCTCGAGCCGCATGCGCCTCGCGCGCTCCTGGGACCGGATGCGCTTTCCGCTGCCCTTCGCCCGCGGCGTGGCCGTGGTCGGCGCGCCGGTCGCGGTGCCGCGGGACGGGGCCGAGGCGGCGCTGCCCGGCATCGCCGCCGCGCTCACCGCCGCCTGCGACCGGGCCGACGCCCTGGCCGGCGCGTCATGAGCCTGCTCGGCGCCCTCTGGCGGCTCGCGGCGGGCGCGGCCGCGCCGGTGCTGCCGGCCTATCTCCGCCGCCGCGCGGCGCGCGGGAAGGAGGTGGCGGAGCGGCTCGGCGAGCGCCGCGGCGAAGGCGCCGCGCGCCCGGATGGCCCGCTCCTGTGGCTGCATGCGGCAAGCGTGGGCGAGGCGCTCTCCCTGCTGCCGCTGATCGAGGCCCTGGCCGCGGCGGCGCCCGGCCTGCAGATGCTCCTCACCACCGGGACGGTGACCTCGGCGACGCTGCTCGCCCGCAGGCTTCCGCCCGCGCTCGCCTCGCGCTGCAGGCACCGCTTCGTGCCGCTCGACGTGCCGGGCTGGGTGGCCCGCTTCCTCGACGGCTGGCGGCCGGATGCGGCCGTCTTCGCCGAGGCGGAGCTGTGGCCGAACCTGATCGCGGCCGCGGCCGCGCGGGGCGTGCCGCTGGCGCTCGTCAATGCGCGCATGTCGGCCCGTTCCGCGGCCCGCTGGCGCTGGGCGCCGGGCCTGGCGCGGCAGGTGCTCTCGCCCTTCCGCCTCGTCCTCGCCCAGACCGAGGCGGATGCGGCGCGGCTCCGCGCCCTCGGCGCGCCGGCGCAATGCTGGGGCAACCTGAAATACGCGGCGCCGCCGCTGCCCGCCGAGGGGGCGGAGCTCGCGCGGCTGCGGGCGCTCCTCGGCGCCCGGCCGGTCTGGCTCGCGGCCAGCACCCATGCGGGGGAGGAGGCGATCGTGCTCGCCGCCCATCGGCGCCTCGCCGCCGCGCATCCCGGGCTGCTCACTATCATCGTCCCCCGCCACCCGGAGCGGGGGCCTGAGATCGCGGCGCTCGCCGCGGGGCTGCCGGTCGCCCGCCGCGCCGCCGGGCAGGATCCCGGGCCGGCGACGGCGGTGCTGGTGGCCGATACGCTCGGCGAACTCGGCCTCTTCTATCGCCTCGCGGCCGCGGCCTTCGTCGGCGGCTCGCTGGTGCCGCATGGCGGGCAGAACCCGCTCGAGCCCGCGCGCCTCCGCTGCCCCGTGCTGGTCGGGCCGCATACCTGGAACTTCGCCGAGGTCATCGCGCGGCTCGCCGCCGCGGGCGGGCTTGTCCGGATCCATCCGGGAACGGACCCGGCCGGGGCGCTGGCGGAGGCGGTTTCGGCCATGCTAACCAGTCCCGGCCGGGCGCGGGCTCAGGCCGAGGCCGCCGCCCGGGTCGCGGCCGAGGAGGCCGGGCTGCCGGAGCGGATCGCCGCGGCGCTGCTGCCGCTGCTTCCGCCCACGGAGGCGACGGTCGGGCCGGGCGGCCGGGATCCGGCGGGGGCTGAGGCGACCGCCCCGCCGGCGAGGAGGAAGGTGGACGAAAGGAACTGATGCGCGCTCCCGAGTTCTGGAGCGGCGGCAGCGGGGGGCTCGCGCCCATCCTGCTCTCGCCCGTCTCCGCCCTCTATGCCGCCGCGACCGCGCGGCGCATGGCGCGGCCCGGCTGGCGCGCGCCGGTGCCGGTGATCTGCTGCGGCAACGCCACCGCCGGCGGCGCGGGCAAGACGACGGTCGCGCTCGATATCGGCCGCCGGCTCGGCAATCGCGGCATCGGCGCGCATTTCCTCCTGCGCGGCTATGGCGGGCGGCTGAAGGGGCCGCTCAGGGTGGACATCGCGCAGCACGACAGCACCGCGGTCGGCGACGAGGCGCTGCTGCTGGCCGCCGAGCGCCCGACCTGGGTCGCCGCCGATCGCGCCGCCGGGGCGCGGGCCGCGATCGCCGCCGGGGCCCAGGCCATCGTGATGGATGACGGGCTGCAGAACCCGACGCTCGAGAAGGACCTCTCGCTGCTGGTCATCGACGGCAGCTACGGCTTCGGCAATGGCCGCATCATCCCGGCCGGGCCGCTGCGCGAGCCGGTCGCGGCCGCCGCCCAGCGCTGCCAGGCCGCGGTGCTGATCGGGGAGGACGAGACGGGCGCGCTGGCGCAGCTGCCCCCCGCGCTCAGGGTGCTGCGGGCCAATCTTCGCCCGGGGCCGGAGGCGGAGCTGCTTTCGGGCCAGCCGGTCTTCGCCTTCTGCGGCATCGCCAATCCGCGCAAGTTCTTCGCCACGCTGCAGGAGGCGGGGGCGTTCCTTGCCGGGCGGCAGTCCTATGCCGACCACTACCCCTATGACGAGAGCGACCTGCGCGAGCTGCTTGCCGAGGCCGAGCGGCTGCGCGCCACGCCGGTGACCACCCGCAAGGACTTCGTCCGCATCCCCGCCGCCTTCCGCAACCGGGTGACGGTGGTGACCATCCGCCTGGAGTGGGAGGAGCCGGCGGCGATCGAGGGGCTGCTCGACCCGCTGGCCGCGCGCGTGCCCGTGCCCGCCTGACCGTGGCGACCGATTCCGATCTGCGCGCGGCGATCGCCGGCTACACCTGGTTCCATTCCATGGAACTGCGCCCCGGTGTCGTGACCGAGGGCGCGAAATCGGCCGAGCTGCTGGCGGCCGAGGCGGAGGCGGTGCTCGGCCCGCTCGACCTCGCCGGCCGCAGCGTCCTCGACATCGGCGCCTGGAACGGCTTCTTCTCCTTCGAAGCGAAGCGCCGCGGCGCCGCGCGCGTGGTGGCGAGCGATTCCTTCGCCTGGCGGCACCCCGCCTATCGCGGGCGGGAGACGGTGGAACTCGCCGCCCGCGCGCTCGGCCTCGAGGTCGGGCTGCTCGATGAGGACGTGATGCGCCTCAATCGGAAGGAGCACGGCGTCTTCGACGTGGTGCTGCTGCTCGGCGTCTTCTACCATCTCATCAACCCGATCGCGCCGCTCATGCGCATCCGCCACATGGCGCTCGAGGCGCTGGTGATCGAGTCCCACCTTGACGCCACCGATCTCGACCGGCCGGCGATGATCTTCTATCCCGGCGCCACCCTCGCCAACGATCCGACCAACTGGTGGGGGCCGAACCCCTTGCTGCTGCATGAGCTGCTGCGCGAGCTCGGCTTCCGGCAGGTGCTCTATCGTGATCACCCGCTCTATGGCCGCCGGCGCGGCATCCTGCACGCCTTCAAGGCGGCGCGGCCGGGGATCGCCCGGCCGGGCGGGCATCAGGGCTGGTACGACCTGGCCCGCCCGGAGGAGAGGGCGCGTCTCGCCGCCGCCGGCAAGGGCGCGTAACCTTCCCCCGTCCGAGGAGGGGGGAAGCGTGGATGCTGCCGCTTGAAGGGGTGCGCGTGATCGAGGTGGGCCAGGCGCTGGCCGGGCCGCTCGCGGGCGCGATCATGGCCGACATGGGCGCCGACGTGATCAAGGTGGAGAAGCCCGATGGCGGGGACGACGCGCGCGGCTGGGGTCCGCCCTTCGGGCCCGACGGCGTCACCTCGCTCTATTTCCACGGCCAGAACCGCAACAAGCGCTCGGTCACGCTCGACCTCAAGACGCCCGCCGATGTCGAGGCGCTGCACCGCCTCTGCGAGACGGCCGACATCCTGGTCCAGAACCTCCGGCCCGGCGTGGTGGAGGAACTCGGCATCGGCCCCGCGGCGATGACGGCGCGGCATCCGCGGCTGGTCTATTGCTCGATCTGGGCCTTCGGCGACCGCGGCCCGATGCGCATGAAGCCCGGCTTCGACCCGCTGCTGCAGGCCTATGGCGGCATGATGAGCGTGACCGGCCGCCCCGAGGACCCGCCGACCTTCTGCGGCGCCTCGATCAACGACAAGGCGACGGGGATGTTCACTGTCATCGGCGCCCTCGGCCTGCTGCGCCGGCGCGACATCACGGGCCGCGGCGGGGTGGTGGATACCTCCCTCTTCGAGACCGCCGTGCACTGGGTGGAAGGCCAGGTGAACACCCATGTCGCGACCGGCGAGGTGCCGAAGCGCCACGGCACCGGCGGGGCGGTGATCGTGCCCTACCAGGTGTTCGACACCGCCGACCGGCCGCTCTGCCTCGCCGCCGGCAACGACCGGCTGTGGGCGCGCTGCGCCGAGGTTCTCGGCCATCCGGAATGGGCCGCGGACGAGCGTTTCGCGCGGGGCGCTGCGCGGGTGCGCAACAAGGCGGTCCTGATCCCGCTGATTGCCGAGGTGCTGCGATGGCGCCCGCGCGATGCCTGGATCGCGGCGCTGGAGGCCGCCGGCGTGCCCTGCGCGCCGGTCAACGACATCGCCGAGCTGGTGGCGAGCGAGCAGTTCGCCGCCATGGGCCTGATGCAGGACCTGCCCGGCGGGCCGCGCGTGGTGGGGCTGCCGATCTCCTTCGACGGGCGGCGCCCGCGCCCCGCGCGCGGCGCCCCGCGCCTCGGCGAACACAATGAGGAGCTGCTCGGCCGATGACCGGACTGAAGTTCTGCCGCGTCGAGGACGAGGGGCGGCTGCGCATCGTCACGCTCAACCGTCCCGAGGTCATGAACGCGCTCCACAGCGAGGCGCATTGCGAACTCGAGAAGGTGTGGGACGACTTCGCCGCCGATCCCGAGCTCTGGGTCGCGATCGTCACGGGCGCCGGGGAGCGTGCCTTCTGCGCGGGCAACGACCTCAAGGTGCAGGCGGCCGGCAAGCGCGGGCCGACGCCGCCCACGGGCTTCGCCGGCCTCACGCTGCGCTTCGACCTCGACAAGCCGCTGATCGCGGCGGTCAACGGCGTGGCCATGGGCGGCGGCTTCGAGATCGCGCTCGCCTGCGACCTCATCATCGCCGCCGAGAACGCGGTCTTCGCCCTGCCGGAGCCGCGCGTCGGCCTCGTCGCCGGCGCGGGCGGGGTGCACCGGCTGCCGCGCATGATCCCGCAGAAGCAGGCGCTCGGCATGATCCTCACGGGGCGGCGCGTGAGCGCGGCCGAGGGCCTCGCACTCGGCTTCGTCAACGAGGTGGTGCCCGAGGGAGAGGCGCTGGCGGCGGCGAAGCGCTGGGCGGGGATGATCCTCGAATGCGCGCCTCTCGCGGTGCGCGCCTCGAAGCAGTGCGTCCATGCCGGGCTCGACGCGCCGACGCTGCGCGAGGCGATCACCACCCTCTATCCCGCGCAGCGGCGCAACCTCGAGAGCGAGGACTACATCGAGGGCCCGCGCGCCTTCGCCGAGAAGCGCAGGCCGGAGTGGCGGAACCGATAGAGCGGATGGCCTCCGGCCGATCGCAGCCGTCGGCGATCCGCTCTCAGCCCGGGAAGGAGGAGGCCATGGCGAGGACGGCCGGGCCCGCCGCGCCGGCGCCTACCGGCGCAGCGGCCCGGCCTCGATCAGCGCCATGTTCTGCGCGGCAAGGTCGGCCGCGGCGCCATCGGGGGCGAGTTCGATCACCCTTTCCCAATCCGCGCGCGCGCCGCGGGCATCGCCCTGCATCTGGCGGATGATGCCGCGTTCGAGCAGCGCCTCGACATTGTCGGGCTCGAGGCGCAGCGCCTGGGCGATGCTCTCCGCCGCCGCCCCCGTCCGCTCGAGCCGGCGCAGCGCCGCCGCGCGGATCACCCAGGCCTCGGCGCGCGAGCCATCGGCGGCGATCGCCTGATCCGCATCGGCCAGCGCCTCCTCCGCCCGGTCGAGCGAGAGCGAGGCCATGGCCCGCTCGGTGAGCAGCGTGGCGTCCGCGGGCAGCAGGGCGAGGGCGAGGCTCAGCGCGGCATGGGCCCGATCCGGCCGGCCGGCCGCGATCCAGGCCCCGCCCGCCTGGCCGAACACGGCGGCGCGGGCGGCGATGCCGGCCTGGCTGCGGGTGGCGATGCGCTCCAGCGCCTCCGCCGCGCGTTCCGCCTGGCCGAGGGTGAGCAGCGCGAGCGCCGCGCAATGCGCCGCCGCCTCGCCTCCGCCCCGCATCGCCCAGGCATCGGCGAAGCCGCGCGCCCCTTCCGGGTCGTCCTCCACCATCTCGAGGCAGCGTTCGTAGTCGGGCGATTCCACGAGTCGCACCGGTTCGGGCGGGGTGGGCAGCGCCTCCTCCGGCGCGCCGCGCGCCAGCCACCACCACGCGCCGCCGCCCGCCGCGAGCAGCAGCAGCGCGGCGCCGGCGAGCGTCAGGCGGAAGGGCGACATGGGCGCACTCTAGTGCCCGCGTCGCGCCGGTGCCAGATAACGCGCATGAGGCCAGGCATGCTTCTGGTGGCGGGGCTGGGATATGCCGGCCTCGCGGCGGCGCGGCTCGCGGCGGCCGCCGGCTGGCGTGTGGCGGGCACGGCGCGCGCACCGCAGGGGGTCGCCGCGCCCGGGGATGTCGCCGTGCTGCCCTTCGCGGCGGCGGGGCAGGCGATCGCCGCGGCGAGCCACCTCCTCGTCACCGCCCCGCCCGGGGAGGCCGGCGACCCCGTCCTCGCCGCGCATCGCGCGGCGCTCGAGGCGGCGCTGGCCGCGGGCAGGCTGCGCTGGGTGGGCTACATCTCGACCACCGGCGTCTATGGGGACCGCGGCGGCGCCTGGGTCGAGGAGACGACGCCGCCCGCGCCGGGGCAGGCGCGCAGCGCGCGCCGCCTCGCCGCCGAGCAGGCCTGGCGCGAGGTGACGGCGGGCCGCGCCGCGCTCGACCTCTTCCGCGCCGGCGGGATCTACGGGCCGGGGCGCTCGCCCTTCGACGATCTGCGCGCGGGCACGGCCCGGCAGGTCGTCAAGCCGGGCCACGCCTTCTCCCGCATCCATCGCGACGACATCGCGCGGGCGGTGCTGGCCGCGATCGGACAGGAGCTGCCGCCGGCCGTGCGCGTCCTTCATCTCGTGGACGACGAGCCCGCCGGGAGCGCCGAGGTCATCGCCCACGCCGCCGCGCTGCTCGGCCTGCCGCCGCCCCCGGCCATTCCCTTCGCGGAGGCGCGCCGGACGATGTCCCCCATGGCGCTCTCCTTCTGGGCGGAGGACCGGCGCGTCGCCAACGCCGCGACCAAGGCCGCGCTCGGCATCGCCTGGCGCTACCCGACCTTCCGCGAGGGGCTAGCGGCCATCCTCGCGGAGGAGGGGGGCGAGCGTCTCCCCCAGTAGCGCGAGGTCCTCAGGGCGCGACAGGCGGTGGTCGCCATCCTTGATCAGGTGCACCCGCACGTCGCCGCCGGTGACCGCGGCCGCGAGGCGCAGCGCATGCTGCCACGGCACGTCGGGGTCCTCCTGCCCCTGCAGGATGCGCAGCGGCGCGGCGAGGGCGAGCGGCCCACGCAGCAGCAGATGGCGCCGCCCGTCCTCGATCAGCGCGCGGGTGATGGGATAGGGCGGGCCATAGGCGCTCGGGCGCATCCAGACGCCCTCGCGCTCGATCGCGGCGCGCTGTTCGGGCGGGAGGCGCGCCCATATCAGGTCCTCGGTGAAGTCGGGGGCGGGGGCGATGCCGAGGAGCGCGCGCACCGGCATCCGGCGCGCGAGCAGCAGCGCGATCCAGCCGCCCATGGAGGAGCCGACCAGCACCTGCGGCCCCTCGGTGAGCGCGGCGAGGACGGTCGCCGCGTCCTCCGTCCAGCGGCCGATGGTGCCCTCCTCGAAGCGGCCGCCCGAGGCGCCGTGGCCGGAATAGTCGAAGCGGAGGAAGGGCGTCCCGCGCGCCTCGCACCAGCCGGCGAGGAACTCCGCCTTGGTGCCGGTCATGTCGGAGTTGAAGCCGCCGAGGAAGACCACGCCGGGGCCGCGTCCGCGCAGGCGCCGCCAGGCGAGGCGCACCCCATCGCCGCGGTCGAGCGTCCCGGCCTCCTCCCTCATGGCCGTGGCAGCCCCCGGCGCATGAGGGAGGCGAAGAGCGCCCCGGCGCCGAAGGACCAGGGGGGGCATTCGTCGGTGCGGTCCACCTCGTTCACCAGCGCCCCGAGCCGGGGCGAGGCGATGCGCACCACATCCCCCTCCCGGTGCGTGAAGCCCATGCCCGGCGCGCCGCGGTCCTTGGTGGGCGAGAAGGGCGTGCCGAGGAAGAGCACCGCGCCGTCCGGATACTGGTGATGGGCGCCGATCATCTGCCCGACCAGCTCGGCCGGGTCGCGGCTGATGGCGCCGACCGCGCCGGTCTCGGTGAGCGCGAAGCTGTCCCGCCCGCTGATGGCGAGCGTGATCTCGGCCCGCCGCACGTCCTCGAGCGCGAAGCCCGCATCGAACAGCCGGATCATCGGCCCGAGCGCGGCGGAGGCGTTGTTGTCCTTGGCGCGGCCGAGCAGCAGCGCGCTCCGCCCCTCCACATCGCGCAGGTTGACGTCGTTGCCGAGGGTGGCACCCTGGATGCGGCCGCGGCTGTTGACCACCAGCACCGCCTCCGGCTCCGGGTTCGACCAGGCGGAGGCGGGATGGACGCCGATCTTCGCGCCCAGGCCCACCGCGGCCATGGGCTGGCATTTGGTGAAGATCTCGGCATCCGGGCCGATGCCGACCTCGAGGTACTGGCTCCACCAGCCCTTGGCGACCAGCGCCTCCTTGACGCGCGCGGCTTCGGCGCTGCCGGGGACGAGGTGCGCGAGCTCGTCGCCGATGATCGCCTGAACCTCGGCGCGGACGGCGGCGGCGAGGGAGGCGTCGCCCCGGCAGCGTTCCTCGATGACGCGTTCGAGCATGGAGCGGACATAGGTCACGCCCGCCGCCTTGACCGCTTGCAGATCCACCGGCGCGAGCAGCCAGGGCCGCGCCGGATCGCGCGCGTCATGGGCCGAGTTGGCGAGCAGCCCCTCGAGGTCGAGGGCGAGCGGGGCGCCGCGGGCGCGGATGGCGGCGGCCGGGTTCTCCTCCTCCATCCAGGCCGAGAGGGTGCCGAAGGCCGGCGTCATGTCGAAGGCGGCCCCGCCGATCAGCCCGACGATGCAGGGCCCGTCCGCCGTCATGATGCGGAGGGCGAAGGCGCCCTCGGCGAGATCCTCCGGCAGGCAGGTCCGGTCGAGCCGCATGCGCTGTCTCCTTCCGTCGCGTGCCGGCAAGGCTGACGGCAGGGCGGGCGGCTGCCAAGGGGGGGCGCCTCAGGCGGGCGGCGCGGCCTCAGGGCGGGGGCTCTGCCGGCGGGGCCGGGCGCGCGCCGGCGGCGGCAGCCCGCGTCCGGCGCGCCAGTCCGCATGCGCGGCGCGGATGCGGGCGGCAAGCGCGGCCGCCGGGCGGCGGCGGGCGGCCGCGAGGGTCGCCGCATCGGCCGCGCCACTCACCGGCACGCCGAGCTCCCGTTGCAGGTCCGCCAGCGCCTGCATCGTCCCGGCTTCAAGGGCATAGGCGAAGAGGGCGAGGTCCGGCCCCGGCGCGAGCCGGCCCGCGCCGAGCGGCACCCAGACCATGCCGTGCAGGATGCGGCGCGCGACCTCCGCCTCCAGGCCGCGGAGCATGGCGGCATCGGCCGGCCCGCCGATCCAGACCGCGAGCAGGCCGAGGCCGATCCCATGCGCCGATGGTCCGCCGAACAGGGGGTCGTGCTCGCGGAAGGCGCCGCGCGCGGCGGTCACGGCGGCGGCGCAGGCGGCGAAGCGGGCATCGGCAACGGACACGGCCGGACATTGCGGCCGCACGGGTTAAGGAAATCCTGCGCCGCCGCGCCGGCGGCCGGCGCGGTCAGATCGGCGGCCGGTGCGCCCAGGGATAGCCGCGGCGGCCGCGCTCGTAGCCGTCGTCGAACAGCGCCCGCATGAAGCCCTGGTCGAAGGGGGCGGGCAGGTCCCTGTCGAAATCCGCCCCGATGAAGGCGAGGTTGAAGCCGATCCCGTCGCGCTGCGTGTTGTTGTCCATCCGCACCACGTCGTTGTAGCCGCTGGCCGCGATCATGGTGGAGATGGCGCGGCCGGTGATGCCGAGGGTGCGGCGCTCCACCATCGCCCATTCGGGATCGAGGCGGCCGTTGCGGACGCCAGTGGGCCGATTCAGGCCGATTCAGGCCGACGCATCCCGAACCCGCCGCAGCGCCCGGAAAGGCTGGTATGAGGCCGGGTTGCGGCCGACATGCACAAGCCTGATGCGGTTTGTTCCGTCCTGGCATTGTACGCGCCG
>Ga0272446_1001115_pt1 | contig 40147 bp, 35 predicted proteins | sample YNPCB0061_FD_194587 | JGI IMG/M metagenome (GOLD analysis project Ga0272446, IMG submission 194587) | Hot spring microbial mat communities from Yellowstone National Park, WY, United States - YNP-CB-006-1 | ecosystem: Environmental > Aquatic > Thermal springs > Hot (42-90C) > Sediment | place...
TGAACCACGCCGATGGTTTCCGCAAAGACCGGACAAACGCCTCCGCTCCACGCACCAACCAACACGACAATCAGCCCAAACAAGCGTTTCATCGAAAATCAGTCTCCTTTGTAGACAATGCGTTCCGCCTTCGGGGTTCGACGGTAGGCTTCCGGAAAAACGCCTGCCACGGGATCGGCGCCCTTGCGGGCTTCTTCACACGGGGCCGGATCGGTCATCAGCGGATCTCGGCGGATATCCATCTCGGGCACCGGCGCACTGAATTCGACATTGATCTGGTTCGGATCCACCGTATAGATCGAATGGATGAACCGATGATCGATCGGCTCGGAAACCCATAGACCCGCAGCTTCCAGCCGATCCCGAAGCTCCCACAGCTCTTCGTCGCTTTCCACACCGATCGATACATGATCGAAGACGAACGGCCCCTTCACCGGTACGCCGGGATCCTTGGGGACGGCCGGCAGCACCTCGGGCCATTCGAAGAAGGCGATCATGTCGGTTTCGGAAATCTCGAAGAAATAGTGCCTGTACCCAGGCCTGCCGAGGCAGGCCACCAGCCGCAAACCGATCAGGTCCCTCCAAAAACGGATCGTGGCGTCCATGTCGGATGTGACCATCGCCAGATGGTGGATTCCTGTGGTGCGAATACGGCGCATGACGACAAACCGCTACCCGATCGCCTGTTTGACGATGCCCAGCAGCTTGTCGCGATCGAAGGGTTTGTGAATGTAGGCCACGGCATCCTTGACCGCATGCTGCCCCGCAAGCCCTGTAATGACGATGATGGGAATCTTGCGAAGCTCCTGGTCCTTGGAGAGCTTTCGGTAAAATCGGCTTCCCCATTCGTTGGGCATTTCCAGATCGAGGGTGATCAGATCGGGTCTCTCCCGCTGCACCACGTCCATGGCCTGGAGTCCGTCGGATGCCGTGCAGGTTTCGTAGCCATTGTCCTGAAACAGGGTTTCGAGGTAGGACACGATGATCGGATCGTCGTCGATGACCATGATCTTTTTCGGCATGATGCACCTCCTTCTGATCTCGCCAACTCTTTATGCGGAATTCTGTTCAGCCGAGGAGGCCAATCCCGGGCTGCAATGACAATTCAAATAGGCGTCCATCACTTGACATGGCATTGGCCGCACATGATGGGACCCTTCCCTCGTTGCTCATGACAGCCCTTGCAATTCAAATGAAACGCTTTGGCCAACCCCGGCTGTCTTCCTTTGTCTTTCAATCCGTGGCAGTCCGAGCACCTGCGGTCTTCGGAAGTCTCGCCTTCGACCTTTTTCCCATCCTTGTAGACATGATGGCACTCCCCGCAATCGTCGATCTTGGCGGCTTCGTTGTGCCGATCGTGCGGAAAGACGGCAGCGGATCGTTGCGGTTTGGGAAAGACCTTGTTGTCCACATGGGTCATATTTTCCTGAGAAAAACCCACCATCACCCAGCAAAGGAACCCCACAACGGCGACAAGCCCGTAACCGATCCATCGATTCATGGCGTTCCTCCTTTACGCTTTCTCGGGTTTTTCCATGACGGCGTAGAGAATGTCGCTGATGAATTTGACGTCCATTTCGAGGCCGTAATGGTGGTTGATGTCTTCAAGCCCACTGTGGCAGTTGTGACAAGGAGCGATGAGCGTTTTGGCTCCTTTGCTCTTGGTCTCGAACAATTGCTCAGCCTTCACGCGATTGCCCAGCATGCGGGTCATTTTGTAGGGGGGGCCGCAATTAATGACCCCCCCGCCGGCACAGCAGCAGTAATTGTGTTCCCGATTGGGGTGCATCTCGATCAGGTTTTCACATATCTGTGAAACAACATACCGGGCCTTCTCGTGCAACCCCCTGCCCCGAACCACATTGCAGGGATCATGAAGGGTTACCGGATCGGTCCATTTTTTGGCGATCTTGATTCGCCCTTCTTTCAACAGATCGTAATAGAACTCGATGGCATGCACGATGGGAATGGGCGGCATTTTCCAGCCCAGCCAGCGGTTTCCCATATCATAGACTGACCGGAAGGCATGGCCGCATTCGCCCATCACGATTTTCTTCACCTTGAGCCGAATGGCCGTTTCGAAATGCCTTCGCTTGATGCGACCCATCAGCTCGTTGTCTCCGGTGTACATGGCCATGTCACTGTTGTCCCAGCCGGAGGTTGCCGGCATGGTCCAATTCATTCCGGCAGCATTCATGATAATGGCAGCCTGGTAGATGAGCTGGGCCTGAAACTTGGGTTCCGGACCGATCACCGAATACATGATTTCGGCCCCTTCCTTTTCGAGCGGAATCCGAAGCTTGGCAATCTCTGAGCGGGCCTCCTCCTCCTGCCACTGCAGGGTATCCGGCCACTCGTCTCCCTTCACCCACATCTGGTTCATTGTCGCCGAATGGCTGTGGGCAGTCGACTGAATATACTGCGGGGTCATGCCAAGCAGATGAACGATACGCCGCACAACGAGCATGAGATAGGCGATATCGATTCCGAAGGGACAATACATGGCGCATCGCTTGCAGACATTGCACTGGGTATGGGCGATTTCGGCCGCATGCTTCATGAATTCCGGCGATACGCGGCCTTTTTTGCGGATCATCTCCCAAAGTGTCTGCTTGACCTTGCCTGCAGGGGCATAATGCGGATCCTTGTCATGGGAAAGGTAATAATGGCATCCTTCGGAGCAAAGTCCGCAATGAACACAGGTATCGACATAGACCCTGATCCGCGCCCCACCTTCGCCATAGAGCACCCGGTTGATCACCTCGGCGATCCGCTCTTCCGTGAGACGCGAGGCCCCTTTCTCGATTCCTTCATCCAGAACGGTCTTTTCTTCCGCTGGAACAGCATCGTGGACCATACGGTATCCCTCCTTCCATCCATACCGGGCCATCGCCGACATCCCTGCCTGCTGCTTGCCGACGGCTCGTTGGACATCGAAAAGATTGCTTTCGGGGTCTTGGTTCGAATGTCTGCTGATCAATCATGTTGATGGCAAAACGAAATCACCAGTCTCTGGCATGTCGAACGGCACCGAATTCCGAACCGGTATAGGCTCGGGTGAATGGGAAAAACAGCATGTGTATCAATCTCGTAAACGGAATGATCACGAGCATGATTTCCCCGGTCAGCACATGCAGAATGGAAAACACGGGATATCCGGATACTTGATGGTATGCCAGAAATCCGGTAACGAAAGGAGCCGCAACCAAGAGAAGAATGACATAATCGGAAGTCGATGTCAGAAACCGCACCTCGGCCTGGGTCATTCGTCGAATCCAGAAAAACACACAGCAAGCGATCACGACAACCGTCAAGACATCCGCTAAGGTATCCGGAAGGCTCCAGTAGGAAACATTCCAATTTTCATCCCAGAGGACGACATGAGACAACAAAAAAATGGGCGTGAAAATGAGCCCCAGATGAAAGATGAAGGTGACCGCCGTCAGCACCGCATGCCGCCGCATGTTTACCGGGCCGTAGGGAATCAACCAGTTGAGGATGGATCGTAAGCCGTATTTCAGGCTGATGTAGGAAAAGATGAATCCTTCTTTTTTCCGGACGAGGTAGAGCATATGAGCGATCCGAACAATCGAGCCGACGATGAACACCAGAAAGGAAACCCACGCCAACGGACCGGTGACGAATCGATAAATCTCGTTCATAAGTGTCCTCCCGCAACGAAACAGAACCGTTCAGCATCCACCATCACAGCACATCCGTGATCGGCAACACACGGCGCACATACGTTCCCTCTTCCACCGATCGGAGCAACATCCGCTTTCCCTCCGGATGGAAGGACGGGCTCCATGCCGCCTCGGCCCGAAAAGGAAGAAGCCTACCGTTGACGAGAAACCCATATTTTCCCTCTACTTCCACCTTGGCTGCCGCACAGGAACCGTCGGCGTTGAACACCGGCTGCCACACCATGTCACAAGGCCTGCTCCAAAGGCGGTCATCGACCAGAACGAACCATTTCCCGCCGTTCTTGGCGACTGCGCCGATATGGTTTCCGTCCGGTGAAAAGCATAGATCTGTAAGGAGTTCATCCACCCGTGTGGACCAAGGGGAATCATCGACTGCAACGGTCCATTTTCCGAATTTGGGGCTGACGATGGCAGCCGTCTTTCTACCGTCCGGGCTGAAACGAACATGCCAAAGCTGCCCGTATCGACCTGACCAGAAGATTTCGCCGTTCTTGGCAAGCGTCCATTTGCCCCCGACACGCACCGGAGCGACGATCGATCCGTCGGTCGGGTGAAAACACGGCTCCCAGACGGTTTGAAAGGTTTTTTCCCAGGGAACGCCATCCACGGCAATCGTGTACTCGTAGAGCGACAGACGGACCTCTGCCGCAAGCCGTTTTCCATCGGGGCTGATCCGCTTTCCCCAGACATTGACGAAATTCCGATCCCAAACTGTTCCGTCCAACGCTGCGGACATGATGCCCTGTTTGAACAGATCGATGTCCGTTTCGGATGCCGCCGTCACCTGAACCGTTGCGGCCGTATGCGCTCCGTCGTCACTGATCGTCGGATCGGTGATGTGCTGGTACGTCTCTTCCCAAGGCTTGTCTTCGACAGCCATGCCGTAGGTCATGTCCTGTTGAAAGCAAACCGCAACGGCGCTTCCGCTCGGGTTCCAGAGCATGTCCCAGACATAGCCGAATCGGTTTTCCCAAGGAGTTTCATCGACGGCCACCGTCCATTCACCGGCATCCGAAACGATGGCTGCCAGTCGATTATCGGGTGTGAAGCGAAGGTTCCAGATCTTTTCGAATGGAGTTTCCCAGTCTTCACCGTTCACGCAGACCGTAAACTCCCCTTCCCCGATGTTGGCAACCGCAGCCACCCGCTCTCCATCGGGACTGGCCTGAAATTCCTCCACCCATTCGAAACGGGATTTCCACGCCTCGACATCGATCCGCTTTTCGTTCGTTTCCCAATCCCAAAGTCGAGGATCACTCATGAAACCTCCTTTCGGGTATCTTATGCATTATGGCGAATTCCCATGAACTTTGGTGCCGAACATGTACGGCCGTGTGGCTTCCGCACTCAACAGAAGAAATACCCGGTTGTCCTGGTATTCGTTGTCGGGATTGTCGCTGATCAGCCGACGATGGTCCACGCCGAGGGTCATGTAGAGCCATTCCTTCAGCCGAGCAGAGACGCCCACACCCCCCTGAGCGACGGTTTCGTCTTCCTTGAGCTCGTAATCGTTGGTCCTCACCAGGCCGCCTGCATAGGCTTCCGTATGTTGGGTCAATTGCCTCGACACTCTCGCCTGATAGGACCAATATCGGGTGAAGCCCCGGACCTCTTCTTCGAGAAGGCCGTCATCCCATCCATGCTGAACCCCGAGCTGAAGCGTGCCGTGTTCGAAACGCTGGTTCCATCCTACCCCTGCAAGATATCCTTCGACCCTATCGTTCGGAGCTTGTTCGCGTTCTTTCCAAAAATAGCCCCCTTCGGCAAAGAGGCTTGCCCGTCTGGAAACCGCATGATCGACACCGAAGGCGGCTTCATGTACATGGTAATCCTCGGAGGAAACCCGATCGAAATTTCGGGTGCTGTAAGCATAGCGTGTATAGACGCTCGTCTGCGGATTGAACCGAAAAATGTAACGGGCATCGGCTCGATGCCCGTCATAATCGTCCGTATTGAGCGTCAACGGTTGGTCTTCCCGGGTATCGTAGGTTCCACGGATATACTGATAGCCCAGACGAATCCCATGTCGCTTGTTCATCCAGTAATCGAATTCTGCAAACGGCCCGTGTTCTTCTGCGTCGTTGTATCGAGGATCCTGGTTCCGCAGCAGACGATGCCGATATCCCAGGCTGAATTTGTCTTCCGGACCGAACCGATAATCGACACTGGCAACGGCTTCATTGGAATCGACGGTATTCCGTCCCCTGCGAATTTTGGTTCCTGAAATCACGGCATCCTGAGGAAGCTCGAAATAGTCCTCCGTACGGTAGTACTGATCCCGTACATTGAGCTGAATTTTTTGATTCCAGCGATAGAAATAATCGAGTCCCGCCCGATGCCTCACCGTGTTGTATTCGTTGTATTTTGCGTAGAAAGAGAACCCCGGAGAATAATCGAGCTTCAGTCGACTGCTTTTGGTGCTTGCCAGAAGCTTGATGCCGGGGGAGACGACAACGATATAGTCCGACTTGGTGTTGTTTTTTTCGAGGTCGATGTTGTCTTCATAGCTTTGGGTGACGTTCAACAGCGGGGTGATCCGGATCTGGGTATCGGCATGCACACGGCCGAATGGGATCACCACCATCACACCCAACAGGAAAAGGATGGTTCGGATTTTTGTCATGCCAGTATCTCACCCACACAGAAATCGTGGTTAGCAGTCAACGGTCGTCATCCGGGTTTCCCATTTCAGGGAACGTAAATGGTATCGTTTTCCATGATTCGGATGTTGATTTCCGGCACTTTCCCGGCAAGGCCCCGGTAATAATTGTACGGAATGTTTTGTTGCTTTCCCTTGATCATGCGGATGATGACGATATTTTCCGGATCCGCCCATTCATCCAGCCCTCCGGCAAGAGCGATGGCCTGAATCGGGGTAAGACCCGACTCCGGAATGGAGAATTCCCCTTCATGCCGAACCTTTCCGGCCGTATAAAAGGCCTTGTTCTTTTGATAGTCGGCCTTTTCGACATACCCTACGAAAACGGTGTCTCTGGCCTTGAGTTTGGGAATACTGACAGGGTTGCCCTTGCGCAGGTTCAGGAAAATGTCGTTCAAGTCGTAGACTTCGGCTTCGTTTGTATCGCCTCGAATGATCTGGATATTTCCCAAATTGGCGTCATCTCGAATGCCGTAGGCAAGGGTCAGAATTTCCAGAAGATCCATATTTTCGATGGGTGCATACACCCCCGGCTTGTTGACGGCCCCGAAGATGCGGATCATTTGCCGGGTATCTTCCCGCTTGTAGGCATCTTTTGCGACAAAAGCCACATAGACCGTATCCTTCGGAAAAATTTTGGGCATGGGGGTCCCGCCCGGCAAGCCAAAGGTTTTCAGCAATTCCTTGAAATCGTATTTTTCTTGAATGCTGCCGCTTCCCCGCAGGATCTGCACGCTGCTGAGCTCCGCATCATCCCGTGTGCCGCCGGCAAGCGCCAGGGCATCCAAAAGATCCATGTTTTCGATCGGATCGAAGAGTCCGGGCCTGTACACGGCTCCGAACACCCGAACCTGCTTGGTGGGATCCTGTTTCTTGTAAGCTTCCTTGGCGACATAATTCACATAGACCGTATCCCCTGCCCGAACTTCCGGAATTTTGTCCGTCGCTTTTCCGTCAATCAGGGTTTTGATGTCATAGGTCGTGGCCTTACCGTCCCGGATGATCAATACCCGTGTAAGGTCCGCATCGTCTCGGTTGCCGCCCGCCATCAACAGGATATCGAGCAGATTCAAGTCGTCCTTTGCCTCATAGACGCCGGAATTGTTGACTGCACCGAAGACCCGAACCTTCTGCTTGGTATCTTGTTCGAGTTTTTCCTGAGGCGGATCCCACTGGCTGAGGGTTCGCTTGATGCCGCCGAAGGATGAGGAAATAGGAACGAAAATGGCGTCGGACTCATGCAAGGGGGGAAGCAGCCGGGCATCCCCTGTGATGCTGAACTGATAGAGATTGACCTTGGTTTTCCGAGTCTCGGCTCCGACTTTTCGGATGATGGCGATATCCGTCATGATGGCGCCGTCGATGGCACCACCTGCAGCACCCAAGGCCGTCTGGACATTGTCGAATTCCGAAATGTTGTACCATCCCGGATGGGCCACATGACCCAACAACTGGATCCAGTGTCGTTTTTCGATGATACTCACTTGAATCCGGCCGCCCTTGGCCAGATATTTGGGGAGCCGCTGGGAAATTTCGGCTGCGATTTGCTCCGTACTCAAATCCCGAACGAAGATATGCCCATATTCCGGAACATAGATGTATCCGTTGCGATCCACCTCGATCTGGTTTTGTTTCACCTTCTGCTCGGGAGGAATGCGCACTTCCGTGGTTCCCTGAACTTGTTCCTGGGGAATGCTGACGAACAGAAGATCGCCGTTATCCACTTTCTGGATGTAGTCTTTCGGCGTGGGAACCGAAAGCACGTCATTGGGTGCGAGTTCCACCCGATCTCCAATGGGTATCGAGTGAAGTTGGTTTCCCACTTTTCGTTGCAGGACGATTTCCGAACGCTCAACCCCGGGAAGCAAGCCGCCTGCTGTTGCAAGCATGTCGTTAAGGGTGGTTTCGGAAGCCACGCGGTACCATCCTGGGTAGCGAACCCCTCCCTGGATCAGAATGTAGCGTTTGGATTCGACCAGTTCGACCTGCACCTGGCCTTCCTTTCCCACATAGGCTTTTGCGGCTTTTAGAATCAGCTGTTCCACATCCGAGGTGTTCAGCCCATAGACGGTCAGTGGACCGGATAACAGATAGATCGTGCCGTCCGGGTCGATGTCATAATCGGCCGTCATTTCCTTCTGGCCGGAAATGGTGACATGAATCACATCTCCTGGAAAGAGTCTGCCGGACGCGCTTCTCCGCATCGATTCATCGCCTTGTGGGTCGGAAGCGGAAGGTTTGGCCACAGGTTTATCCGTGGAGGCCCTTCCCATCGTTTCCAGGTTTCGATCCGGCGTCTCGACCGTTTTGGCAGCCTTCTGCTGAGCGGCCGACGCCTCACCGGAGGAAGGAGACGTTTCGGTTTCCGTTTTTTCTGTGATCGAAAGAATCGCGATTCGGGGTTCGGATTCCTTGGGTGGTTTTTGAGCAGTGTCGGTTGACGGACCGGTGGAAACGGATACATCGGGAGAAGTTGATGCAGATGGCGGGTTGGTCGGTGGAGCGGAGGCATTCGGTTCATGAAGACGAGATTCTGCGATGAAAAAGGGACCTTTGACACCGGTATGTTGAATCGCCTTGATTCTATTGGCTGCATCCGTCCGTGTAGCGAATGGACCGACAAACACCCGATACCAGAGCCCCTTGCCTGGAATTTCGATTTGGTATATATCCGCCTTCGGCTCGACGGCAAGAATCTGCTTTTTGGCTTCCTCGGCTTGCTTGAGATGTTGATGGGAGGAGAGCACGATATCGTACTGAGCGAATGCGTTGATGGGAAGGAGAAGGAGAAAAACGATCCACCATCTGCCTGCTGCGGTCATAGCGAACCCTTGAGCTGGATGTTTGGAATCCGACCGGCGAGGAAAACGACACAAGAGCAAGTCACAACAAGAACCCGGCGCTTCGCCTTCGAAACGCACCGGCTTTTACTCGATATCAGAATTTTGGATGAAGCGCAATTGATTTCCATACGATTGCTTTCGAAACGATTATGACAGGAAGATAGGGAATGATCAAAGCCAGCAATTTGAAAAAGGGAAATGTCGTCACGATCGGCAATCAAATCTATGTGGTCAAGCATATCGATGTGAAGACACCGTCGGCAAGAGGCGCCTTGACCCTATACAAGGTCCGATTCAGCCAGGTGCAGACCGGCCAGAAATACGAACAGACCTTCAAGGGAAACGATCCCTTGACGGATATCGAACTTTCCAGAAAACCGGTTCAGTTCATCTTTCGGGAAGCCGATACCTTCGTATTCATGGACACCGAGGAATATGCCCAGCATAGCTTGAATGCGGAATCTCTCGAAAATCAAACCCAATGGCTGGACGAATCCCTGGAAGGGATGGTGGGGTTGTTTTTGGAAGGAAAGTTGATCGCCGTCGAACTGCCGCAGATCATCGTCATGGAAATCGCCGATACCAGCCCGGCGATTCGAGGCGCCACGGTGACCGGAAGGACCAAAACGGCCCGATTGACCAACGGGGTGGAAATTCAGGTTCCGGAATACATGTCCACCGGAGAAAAGGTGAAGGTGGATGTGGAAAACGCCCGGTTTGTCAGCCGGGCGGGATAACGACGCCGCAAGGCATCATTTCATCGTCCGTAGCCGGGCGAGTTCCCAAATGTAATCGTAGAGATGAAGGCCTTTGCTGGATGCGATGATTTCACCGTCCTCCACCCCGATTTCGGAGGCCATGTACTCTTTGAGCAACTGAATGGCCCCTAAGTTGGCGGGAAATCCATTCCACAGGTCCCACGACCGGAAATAGACGATGAAATGCAGTTTTCCGTAGCGGATACGGGTGTCGATGCCGCGAAGGCAGGGGGGATCGCTCAAATAGATGGTGGTCGGATCTCCCACGGTCATGTAGGCCTGGTTCGTTCCATGTCCGTCTTCCCTGTACATCCGGATCACTTCCGCAATCTGAGGTTCCAGATACTGGCCGTAGGTATAATCCTCGTTCGGCTGTTTGACGGAAGTCATCAGATACGGCAGATAGGATTCGATATATCCGTCCGCTACGGGATTCGGAATACCGAGCGCGGGGGGAATGTCCGGAATAAGGGGACGGGCGCCCGGTGATGTGATGTGAACGGTCACATAGTCGAATTCGAGACGCTGTTGACCCTCGTAACTTCCCCGATCGATGATATATCGATATCCCCGGTCGATGATCTCATAAACGCATTGAAACCAGGCATCCGGAATGTCACGTGCTCGAATGAATACCGGGTTCATATCCTTCTCCCATTCGTTGACGTCTCGACACATCTGATGGATTTCTCCATCAGATATCCAGCGTGCTCACCTCGAGCGCATTGGCGTAGATAAATTCCCGGCGAGGTTCGACATCCTCTCCCATCAAGACGGTGAACAATTCGTCCGTTTCAACGGCATCTTGTTCCCGGACCTGCAGCAGGGTCCGCTTTTCGGGATTCATGGTGGTTTCCCACAGCTGGTCGGGATTCATCTCACCGAGACCTTTGTAGCGCTGAATCGTCAACCCCTTCTTGCCTTCCTCCACCATGATTCGCAACAGTTCCGCCTTGTCCTGAATTTCTCGTTTGTCATCGGGTTTTTCGTTGTCGATGATGACGAACGTCGATTGCTGCAGGCATGCGACTCGTTTCGCCAGAACCACCGCCTTTTGGAAATTTTTGGAGTACAGCAGCAGTTTTCCGATCTTTTCAGGTTGCCGGGATTCGATTGTTTCTTCGCTTGCCCCTTCCGGACGATCCGAAACGATTTCCACCGTGAGCTCGAAGACTCCCCGCTCCTCGTTCCACACCGGATCTCCCACATGGAACCCCTGCAGGTGCAAGGTCTCCCGAAGGCGGTTCATCGCTTCGACGTCTTTGAGAACATGGAGCCAGTCGACATCCATGAAGACCAAGGCCTCCACAAGCTTCCGATCGTGACCCTGTGCCTTCAATCGATCCATCAACCGTTCAAATTCGGCCAGGTTGCACAAAAGCTCATAGAGCTCGTATCCTGTAAGGGACCTTCTTTCCGAAAGAAGATGGAGGCTTTTTTCCTCACATACCCTCTTCAACACATATTCGTCGAGTTCTTTCTCATCCTTGAGGTATACGGCGCTGTTGCCCTTGCCCACCCGAAACAAGGGGGGCTGGGCGATGTAGAGATAGCCTTTTTCGATCAGGGCCTTCATCTGCCGGTAGAAAAATGTCAGCAACAAGGTTCGGATATGGCTTCCATCGACATCGGCGTCCGTCATGATGATGACTTTGTGGTAACGGATGTTGTCGATGTCGAATTCTTCCGGACCTGCCCCGGTTCCAAGGGCGGTAAAGAGGTTCTTGATTTCTTCGCTTTTCAGCACCTTGTCGAAGCGGGATTTTTCGACGTTCAGAATTTTCCCCCGCAGCGGCAAAATCGCCTGAAACCGTCTGTCTCTTCCCTGCTTGGCGGAACCGCCTGCAGAATCGCCTTCCACGAGGAACAATTCTCGTTTTTCAGGTTCAGAATACTGACAGTCCGCCAATTTCCCGGGAAGGCTTGCATCGAGAAGCGCCCCCTTGCTCCTCGCCAGATCGCGGGCCCGCCTGGCCGCATCTCGGGCCCGAGCCGCTTCTACGGCCTTTTCGATGATCTTCCGAGCGACGGACGGATTTTCCTCTAAATAGGCACTCAGCTTTTCGAGCACCAGCGATTCAACGAATCCTTTGATATCGCTGTTGCCGAGTTTGGTCTTGGTCTGCCCTTCGAACTGCGGATTTTTCAGCCGGACACTGACGATGGCCGTGAGTCCTTCCCGAACGTCGTCTCCGCTGATTTTGACCTGCATGTTTTTGGGCAGATTTCCGTTGGACGTGTATTGGTTCAATGCCCGGGTCAGAGCTGCCTTGAATCCGATCAAATGGCTTCCGCCTTCGATGGTATTGATGTTGTTGGCGAAAGAGAGCAGTTTTTCGTTGTAGGTGTCGTTGTACTGAATGGCCACTTCGATCCCGACCTCGTTCTTCATTCCTTCGATATAGATCGGATCATGAAGAGGGGTATGTCGCTTGTTCAGATACTGCGCAAACGATACGAGACCTCCTGCATAGAGCAATTCCTTTTTCGTGTCGTTTCGCTCGTCGGTCAGAACGATTTTGACGTTGCGGTTCAGGAAGGCAAGCTCCCGCATCCGTTTGAGCAGAATTTCATAATCGTAGACGGTCGATGTGAAAATGTCGGCGTCCGGCAGAAAATGGACCTTCGTGCCGCGTTTGCCGGTTTTACCGATGATCTGAAGTTCGCTGGTCTTCTTTCCCCTGGCATAGGTCTGGTAATAGATGTTGCCATTTGAATAAATTTCGACTTCCAGAAAAGAGGACAAGGCGTTGACGACCGAAACACCCACACCATGCAATCCGCCGGACACCTTGTAGGTATGGTCGTCGAATTTGCCGCCTGCATGCAGCTTGGTCATGACGACTTCGACGGCCGGGACATTTTCCTTTTTGTGAAGATCCACCGGAATGCCTCGACCGTTGTCTTCCACACTGACACTGTTGTCCGTATGAATGATGACCTGAATCTCCGTACAATAGCCGGCCATGGCCTCGTCGATGCTGTTGTCCACCACTTCATAGACGAGGTGATGCAACCCTTCCACATCGACATTTCCGATATACATGGAAGGTCGTTTTCGAACGGCCTCGAGTCCTTCAAGAATTTTGATATTGTCTGCCGTATAGTTGTTGATTTCTGGTGTCATATCCGCATCGGCATGATGATGTTTTGAATGCTGGCGTTATCCTTCTCTTCGATAATGCAGGGTTCACGGCCTTCACCGAATCGAAACACGACTTCCGATCCGGTAATCATCGACAGGGCATCGATGACGTATCTCGGATTGATGGCGATCTGAATCGATTCCCCTTCATAGTCGATCGATGTCTCCTCGCGGGATTCCCCCAATTCCGGGTTCGTCGATGTCACCGTCATCCGATGATCCGAAAGCGAGATCACCACTCCCTTGAACTGATCGCTGACCAGAATGGACATACGTCTCATGATGGAAAGAAACGTTTCCTTGTCCATCTGAATAGCCTGTTTGCCCATTTTTTGAATATAGGTCATAAACGGTGGAAAAATTCCCTCCATCAGGCCAACCGATATGGATTCTTCCTTTTGTCGAAGGAGAATCTTGTTTTCCCGGATTCCCACATTCACCATACTGTCTTCGGAAAGGATCCTCGCGACGTCCGCAAGGCCTTTTTTGGATGCGATCACCCCATTTGAAAAGAGTTCCGGTTGAACGATTTCACAAGGAATGTCCACTTTGACCAATCGGTTGATATCCGTGGAAAGCAATCGCAACAAGGGCTGTGCTTCCCCTTCCGTGACGATTTCGATAAAAATACCTGTCGTATGCGGCTTTTTTTCTTCCCCCACCGGAATCGCCAAGGCATTTTCGAGGGCTTTCTTCAAGATGGGAGCAGCCACTTGAAAGGCGGGCTCCGTTTCTTCCAGATGCACCATCGACGGAAATTCAAGGGGATTCATTCCGACCAGATGGTAAAGAATCTTGCCTTCCGTGACCAATATCCAATAATTCTCGACTTCTTCGATATTGACATGGGATGCGGGCAACTCCTTGACGATTTCAAACAGTTTTTTCCCATTGACCGCTATGACACCTTCTTTTTCGACATGCGCCGGATAGATGCCCCGAAACCCCGTTTCGTAATCCGTGGCAACGATCCGAACGTAATCCGATTCAGCCGTCATCAGAACCGATGTGGTGATGATATTGTTCGTCTTTCGCCCGCAAATACTCTGAATCCGCGAAAGTGCATCCATCAGAACGGTTTTTTCCATTGTCGCTTTCATAGCATATCACCCAAGGAAATCATCTATGGCCTTTCGGCGATCCATTTCCGCATATCGACAACGATCCGCCGATCCCAATTCTCCGAAAGCCGGATTTTCAAGAAAATTCGAAAAACGCCGAACAACCAATTCATCACGATTTCACACGTGGATATCCGATCCAGTAGAAATCCTTCCCGATCCAGTTCATCTTCCATCTCGACGTTCTCGAGAAGTTTCATGCCGGAGATCGTTAGTCCTTCTCCTTTTACGGTAAACTGCATCTGCTGACGATCCGTGGACAACACCAGATTGATTTCGGAAATCATGGCCCCTTTCTTCAGAGACAGCATGGCTTCCTCCAATCCGACATCTTCTCCCTTGATGATGAGGGTTTCAATGGCCTGGTGAGCCGTATTCTCTAAAACCACCCGATTTCCGATCTTCACCGAAAATCCGGGATAGGCTTCCAATGCAATCTGATTCGGATCGTTTTCGAAAACAAACCAAAGCCATGTCAGAAATTCGTGTCCGACAAACCGATACCGATGATAAGCAACCGATAGATCGAGCATCTTATCCTTTCCAATTCGTCTCACCGGACCAACGAAACCGGTGTCAGACCATGAAGTCGATCGATTTCCCCATCCGTCAACCCGGCCATTTCCATGGCGAAGGTATAGGGAAATACACGAATCAAGTTCATGTCGAAGGATTTTGTAAACAAGGTTTCGAATTCTTCGTTGGCCGTTTTCTGGTTCGAAAAAAAGAAGACAAGCCTCTCTTCGTAGTTCCAGACGACATCGGTCGTTCTCGGCGTAGCCGGAATGCGTCGGTTCAAATCTGCGATCACGGCATCCCGCAACGCCTTTTTTTCGCCCTTGCCGAGAAATTCCCGACCGGTTTCACGGAGTTTTCGAGCGGTTTCCTTTTGAATCTGCCTGGCGATAATTTTCGGGGAAATCACTTTCTTGTCGATCCGAAGCGCAAATACAAACAACGAACCCACCAGAAAGGAGGATCCGGAAAAATCCGGATCCAAGGGTTGATCGATGGACGTCCAACCGATACTCTTATCGAGGCTTTCCCCATCGATATCGATGATGGTATGACGAACAAGGCCTTCGTAGACCCGATCGATGATGTTTTCTTCGGGTTCATTTGCAACGCGATAGGCCGTGATAGCGATATTGGATGCAGCAACTCCCATGATTGGCTCCTCTTGATCTGAAATCGGGGTATCATAGCACAATCCATATCGAAAACCAATGATTGGATAGAGTTTTATCGTGAAAACAGAATTCAGAAGTCAGGAGAAAAGTGGTTCATGCATGTTTTCATTCTCAAGGTTGGCATCCGCTTGTGTTCTTGCATGACCATTTTCCTAAAAATTTTAAAGGACAACGAAAAGAAAAAAGAACGGACGAAAACAGTCATAACTTCATAACCTATTGAAATCCATGATATGATCATCCGATCCGATTGTCGAAAACGTTGTCAATAACTGGATGAAGAAAGGCCATGAGTGAACAGCAACAAACGTCTTGTTGAAAACCTTCCGGATATCAACAGGGATATCGACAGAAAAGACACCTTTTTTGCCGACTTTCATGTACACTCCCGGTATTCGATGGCCACATCGCAGCGAATGGATGTGGAGCATCTCTTTGTGGCTGCGCAGCTCAAGGGGTTGCGAGTGGTCGGAACGGGAGATATCACCCATCCTGGTTGGATGAGGGATCTCCGGCGGAAATTGGTTCCGGCCGAGCCGGGGTTGTTTGCAATCCATCCCGATGTGGCGGCTTCCATCGACACTACAGTTCCGGAGCGCTGTCGAAATCCCGTGCGGTTCCTTCTGACGGCAGAGATCAGTTGTATCTATCGACAGGACGGTCGGGTGCGGAAAGGCCATCATCTCGTGTTGATGCCGGATATGGCATCTGCAGAACGTCTTTCCAAACGATTGGAACGGATCGGAAATCTTCAGGCAGACGGAAGACCGATTCTGGGGATATCCGCCTACCGACTTCTTGAGATGGTGTTGGAAACATCCGAAAGGGCGTTTCTGATTCCGGCTCATATTTGGACGCCGTGGTTTTCCGTATTGGGATCGAAATCGGGTTTTCATTCTATCGAAGCGTGTTTCGGGGATCTTTCTGAGCAGGTGTTCGCTTTGGAAACGGGGTTGTCATCCGATCCGGCGATGAATCGAACCGTTTCGGCTCTCGACCGATTTTGTCTCGTTTCCAATTCCGATGCCCATTCTCCGGAACATCTTGGAAGGGAAGCCAACGTGTTTTGCGGCGAATGTTCCTTCGAAGACATGCGAAAAGCGCTTGATGGTACAACCCCTCGGAACTTTCTCGGGACGGTCGAATGGTATCCCCAAGAAGGAAAATATCACTATGATGGTCATGCGCACTGTCGGTTCCGATGTCATCCGGACGAAACTCGACAGATAGATGGGGTGTGTCCCAATTGTGGAAAACCGCTGACGATCGGTGTGTTGAACCGATGTCGAACGCTTTCGGATCGGCCGGAGCCTGCCGGCTTGGATCGAATGGTTTGGTATTCTGTTCCTCTGATAGAAGTGCTTGCTCAACTCATCGGAAAAAGTGGTCGCACGAAGGCGGTACAACGAATCTATACCGATATGCTGACAGCATTGGGACCTGAGCTGGATATTTTGCATTGGCTACCGCTGAAGGCCATTGAACGGGTTCATCCGCTTTTGGCCGAGGCAATCGGCCACATGAGAATGGGGAATGTGACCGTGGATCCGGGGTTCGACGGCAACTACGGTTCCGTTCGCGTATGGCCGAAAATCGATATTCGGAAATGAGGGTTGAAAAAAGAGATGTTTTTTTGATATGTTCCACATACGAAAAACGCTGCTGTTTTGAACGGTCGGATTTCAAAGCCGACCATACGTCTTGGTAGTTCATGGATAGCCGATCGTTTTCTTCACACATAGAGCACATCATGGAACATACGGAACAGCCGATTCAAACCATTCTCCTGGAAAACGGCCTGACTCTTGAGTTGGTGGACTACTCCCGCCGGGTGGCAGGAGACCGTTGGAACGTTCGTGTGAAAGCGGCGATCGGCATTTCCGTCGAAGACGTCCTGAACAGGACCGATCAACGACATTGGAAGGAGGAAATCGAAAACGTTCTGGGAAAACAGGTTGTTTTTGAAAAAGAAATGATCCGGAATTTCATCGACGAGCGAGAGAAGCAAACCGTCGTCGATCAGTTGTGTCGTTCTTTTTTGGAAAACGCCATGATCTATCTTTCCCGCCAACACTTTGCAGAGCGCTTTCTTTTCAAGCAGTATCGAGAAACCCTGGAAAGGAAGCGAATCGAGAACCTGTTGAAGAAAGGAGTATCCCGTGGCGATCCGTCCGAATAACAGCGGATTCATCCATTTCGTTTGTCTGACGTTGGTGTTGATCCTGTCCATGGGTTCCGCCGCAATGGCGGATATCTATGTGTATGTCGATCAGAACGGTGTGCGTCACTTCACGAATACCCCCACATCCTCCAAATACAAGCTGTATTCCAAAGACATTCAGCGATATCGTTATACACCCATTTTCAGCGGTAATCTGCGATTCAACCCGGATGATCCGGCGATTTACGACGGTCTGATCGAAATGGCTTCCAGAACCTACGGTGTGTCCCCGAAACTTCTCAAAGCCATCATTAAGGTCGAATCCAATTTCAATCCGAAGGCCCGCTCGAGAAAAGAAGCCAGGGGGCTCATGCAGATTACGAGCCAGAACTACGACGAGCTCAATATCGACAATCCCTTCGATCCCTATCAGAACATCATGGGGGGAACGAAATACCTGAAGCAACTTCTGGAAAAATACAACAACCATCTCGACCTCGCTCTTGCAGCCTATAACGCAGGTCCCGGTGCCGTAGACAAATACAACGGCATTCCTCCCTATCCGGAGACGATCGACTACGTCCGGAAGGTCAAGTCCTACTATCAAAGTCTTTCATACTGAATCGAAACGGAACATGGACCTGTCGACACCTGAAATCGTCCGGCAGGATCCCCTGCTACAACCGTTCGTTTCCATTCTGAATCGCAGAAAAACCCGCTATCACCGGATCAGGAACCGTCTCGTTCGACAATACGGATCCTTGATCGAAAGTGCATCGGCTCATCACCATTATGGTCTGCATCGAACCGATGAAGGCTGGGTGTTGCGGGAATGGGCGCCCCATGCCTCGGCCATCACCGTGATCGGAACGTTTTCCGACTGGCGGCCCCAGGAACGGTTCCGAATGGTTCGTCTGAACGACGGCGGGGATTGGGAATTAAGGCTTCCTCTGGATGCCTTGCATCATGGAGACCTCTATCGATTCGTGATCGAATGGCCCGGCGGGAGCGGCGATCGAATTCCCGCCTATGCCACCCGCGTGGTTCAGGATCCGGGGACGCTGATTTTCAATGCACAAGTATGGGCGCCGGACGATCCATATGTCTTCCGGCATGGTCCGATAACGGACGAGGTGGAAGGACTCTTTATCTACGAATGCCATATCGGCATGGCCCAGGAAGAAAAGCGAATCGGCACCTATCGAGAATTCACCCGAAACGTGCTTCCTCAGGTCGCCTTATCCGGCTACAATGCCGTTCAGATCATGGGAATCCAGGAACATCCTTATTACGGCTCCTTTGGATACCAGGTGTCGAGCTTCTTTGCTCCTTCCTCCCGGTTCGGTACACCGGAGGAATTCAAGGAGTTGATCGATACGGCACATGAACTCGGCCTTCGGGTCTTCATGGACATCGTTCATTCCCATGCCGTTGCAAACGAAGTGGAAGGCCTCGGCAGGTTCGACGGAACGACCGATCTCTATTTCAAACCCGGTTCCGCAGGATGGCATCCGGCTTGGGGAACCCGTTGTTTCGATTACAGAAAAGAAGCGGTGGTCCGATTTCTGCTGTCCAACTGTCGCTATTGGATGGAGGTCTTTCGGATCGACGGATTTCGCTTCGACGGCGTCACCAGCATGCTCTATACCCATCATGGGTTGGGAAAGACGTTTTCCGGGTACGAACCCTATTTCGATGATACGGTAGACGAATCGGCCCTGTGCTACCTGGCGCTGGCGAACGATCTCGTTCATGAAATCCGACCGAATGCCGTCACCATTGCAGAAGAGGTGAGCGGCATGCCGGGATTGGCGGCCTCGATCGCTCATGGCGGATACGGCTTCGATTACCGTTTTGCGATGGGTGTGCCCGACTACTGGATCCGCCTCGTCAAGGATATCCCGGACGAGCACTGGCCGATGGGGCATTTGTGGTTCGAATTGACCAATCGACGGCCCGAGGAAAAGACCATCAGCTATGCCGAATGCCACGATCAGGCTTTGGTGGGCGATCAAACCCTCATTTTTCGGATGATCGGATCGGGCATGTACGATGCCATGCATGTCGATTCCCGAAATCTTCTGGTCGACCGGGGGATCGCCCTGCACAAGATGATCCGGCTGATCACGATGGCCACAGCGGCAAACGGCTATCTCACCTTCATGGGAAATGAATTCGGTCATCCGGAATGGATCGATTTTCCGAGGGAGGGCAACCACTGGTCTTTCGATCATGCCAGGCGGCTTTGGTCCCTGCGTGACGATCCTCGACTGCGATACCGCTTCTTGGATCGGTTCGATCGGGAAATGCTTTTTTTGGCCCGGACCTATCGGTTGTTTTCGACGGCGGTTGTCCGGCATCGCTACGATCATGAAACCGACAAAATTCTGGCCTTCGAGCGGAACCGCATGCTCTTCGTTTTCAATTTTCATCCCACTCAAAGTTGGAAGGACTACCCCATTGCCGTCGTCGAACCAGGGTATCGACTGGTCTTCGATACCGACAGCGCCCGCTTCGGTGGGTTCGATCGTCTGATTTCGGATCAAATTTACTTGAACGTATCTTCCGAACCACGACAACCCGTCATCCGACTCTATCTTCCTGCTCGAACGGCTCTTGTGTTGCAACCTGTGGATGAAGGATAGCCGCGTCATCACGGAAGATGTTGCACGACCGTCAGGGATCATCCGACGGAAAGGCACCGGAAATGTACTTCAAAACAGTGTGTTTAGCAGCCGCCCTCTGGATGTGGATGCATCCCTTCGTTGGTTTGTTGGATCGAATCCATCCATCGACGACGGTTGTTGCGGAAACCACCGTTTCTGAAGATCAAACCAAGAAGGGTTCGAAGCGACAAACACAAGGCATTACGATCCGCGGGCTCAGCATCGAAGAAACCGGAACCGTCGATGAAGTGTCCAACCATCCGGAACAATCCCAACACCGTGTTTCCACAAAACGATCGAAATCAAGCACATCCTTCAAGAAGACATCGCCGAATGAAAATCCGGAGTCGATACGGTTTCATTCGTACAGGGCGGAACCCGGAGATACCCTGAAAACCATTTCCCAAAAATTCTACGGTTCCGCCCTGTATTTTCCCGTGATTCTACTGCACAATCCGCAGATTCAAGATTTCGATGTGGAAGAAGGTGCGGAGATCAAGGTCCTTCAGGACGCCGTAGAGGCCATTCGGTTGTTTCGACAGCATACCGTCGTTGACGAAGGAAGAATCTTCTGGGTATATACGGCAAAAAAAAACGATACGCTCGAGGAAATCGGACGGAAATTTTACAGAACCCGGTATCAACACAATCCCCTTGTCAATCTCAATCCCGAATCTCGAATTCGGGCGGGGGAACACATTCGAATCCTCCTGAACTGATGGAAAAGACGGTTTAGGGATGAAAGGATATTCACCGATATGAAACTCGGCATCATTGGATTGCCGGAATCCGGAAAAAGAACGGTGTTCGAAGCCTTAAGCGGTCTGAGAACGGATGCATCAACCCGAAACGAGCCCTCCCTGGCCATGATCCGGGTTCCGGATATTCGGGTAGACCGCTTGTCGGCCATGTTTCAACCGAAAAAAACCACCTATGCGCAGGTGGAATATTTCCTGCCTGCAAAAGCTGCGGCAAAACCGGATGCCAATGAATCGGTTCAGTTGGCTTCCGTTCGGGATTGCGATGCCCTTCTTCATGTCGTTCGAAATTTTCGACGATATGGGACGGAAGCACCCAACCCGGAGGTCGACTTCAGGCAATTGGATGGAGAATTGATGCTGGCGGATCAGATCAGCATCGAAAAGCGGTTGGAACGCATCGAGGCGGATCGAAAGCGGGGAAAGAAAATCGATGCGGAGGAAATGGATGCTCTGTCGGCCTGTCATGCGCTCTTGGATCGCGGAGAGCCCATCCGAAGGGAGGAAGGGCTTGCCCGTCATCCAAGTCTTCGAGGGTTTGCTTTTTTCAGCGCCAAACCCATGCTGGTGGTTTTCAACAACGAAGACGACAACGACGCCATGCCGCAGGCGACTTGTTTCGAGAAGGAATCCTGTGCCGTCGTCAAGGCCAAGCTCGAGCAGGAAATGGCAGGCATGGATCCGGAGGAGGCGGCCGTTTTCCTGAGCGAATTTCATTTGACGGCTTCCGCCACCGACCGGGTCATTGCCGCATCCTATCGGTTGATGGGGCTGATCAGCTTCTTTACCGTCGGAGAAGACGAAGTCAAGGCATGGACCATCACCCGATCAACCGTGGCTCTCGATGCCGCAGGCGTCATTCATTCCGATATTCGCAAGGGCTTCATTCGGGCCGAAGTGATTGGTTACGAGGAGTTGATGGCTGCCGGCTCCTTCGCCGAAGCCCGAAAGAAAGGCCTTGTGCGTCTCGAGGGAAAGACGTACGAAATTCAGGACGGCGATATCGTTCATTTTCGATTCAATGTCGGCTGATGGATCGAAGGGTATCGGAGATGGACATGCCGTCATCTTCGAACCGCCATACAACGGATTTCGACGCTTGCCCCTTTGGGCAGAGCGGCCACGCCGACGGCGGCTCTGGCCGGCCGATGGTTCACGAAAAACGTTTCGTATACGGCATTCATCATCTGAAAATCGGCCATATTCGTCAGAAAAACGTCTACGGAAACGACGTGGTCCAGGTCCGTTCCGGCTGCAAGCAGGATGGCGGAAAGGTTCTTCAGGGCTTGTTCGCTCTGAGAACGGACATCCTCCGAGACGAGGTTTCCGGTTTCCGGATCGAGACCCAGTTGGCCGCTGACAAAAACGAAGGCATCTGCCGCAATGGCCTGGGAATAGGGTCCGATGGCCTTGGGGGCATCCGCTGTAGAGATGGTGTGAAGGTGCATCGAGTCTCTCCTTTACAGAATGAAAAGAGCGGTTATTTATTGAACAAGAAAACAGGGGTCAGCATTCAGGAGAAAAGCGGTTGACGTCTGTGGTTATGGTGAGGGGTGACAACCCCATGAACATCTATCGCAAGACCGTATTGGAGGTACAACCGATGACGATCGACAAACTGGTGTTCCGCATCGCAGGCATTTTCATTCTGGTCAGCCTGATCCTGGCGCGTTTCCATAGCACCTATTGGTTGTGGTTTACGGCTTTTGTAGGTGCCAACATGATCCAGGCATCCTTTACAGGCTTTTGTCCGATGGCCAAACTGCTCAAGATGATCGGCATCCAACCCGGAGAAGCCTTCAAATAAGGGTCAATCCTGGTTCATCAGACGTGTCAGCGGGCTCTGGATCATCTCTTCGATCAGACGGGGCAGGGGGTTGGGTGTGAGGCCGATGATCTCCACCGGCTCTTGGGTGAGGGGCAGCAACAGCTTTGGCGCACTGCAGGAAGCGATGGCTTCCGCAATCCGGGGGGTGACTTCTCCCATCATGGCATGGGCCAAAACGATACCCAACGGGCCGATGACGACATCGGCCTTTGCCACCGTCTGAACAATGGCATTTTCGCCGGTTGCCCCCCGGTTCGCCCTGGCCTTCAACATTTGGGTAGTGGCGATGGCGTTTGTGCCCAAAGCGATGATTTCCACGGTTTCATCGAAGGTTTCCTTCAGTTTCTTGATGATCGTGCTTCCGATGCCGCCGCCTTGTCCGTCGATGACGCAAATCCGCTTCATAAGGGGGTACTCCGTCACAAGTGATCGATCCGAAGCCTGTTCTTTCGTTGCTTACGCGGAAGCTTTCGGGAAGGTCCTTTTTTTCGGGTCGTCGGCGTCCAACCGCCGGTTTTTTCTTCCGTTTCCGACGCATCCAACCCGTTTCCATACCGGTAGGCATCCGTCATCTTTCGGGCAAAATCCTCCGATCGCAACACCGCACATCCGGCCCGTTCCGCGTGATGGGCGACATCCCTGTCGGAACTCACCACGACGGCCCGCTCCTTTTCCCGATCCGCCAGCCGCTTGATGACGCCGTCGGCAATCTCGCCACTTCGAGAATAGAGGATGGAAATGCCGCTGCGCTTCTCCTGGTGTGCGCCGATGGCTTGCGCTTGGGTTCCATCGAAAACGACGGTGATCCGGTTGGGTTTGATGCGTTTGTAAGCCGAAAGCCGCTCGATCAGCGCATCCCGTCCCAGTTCCAGATCCAGCCGGTCGAGTTCCGCAAGTTCCGGTGTCTGGCGAATGAGGTTGTAGCCATCGATGATGATATGCAGGCTCATGGTCGGCCGTTAGAATGTCGATTCACCCGGATCGATCGATCGGTTCAACAGATCGATCAGGCGATTGAGTTCCTCATCGGATCCGAAGGCGATTTCGAGTTTTCCGGCCTTGCCCTTCTTCCGGATGGCTACCCGAGTGCCCAAGCCCCGCGATAGGGCTTCCGTGACGGATTGCAGCTGAATATCTTCTGTGGTGGGCCTGCGGGCAGGCGGATCGGGGCGGTTGAGTTTTCGGACGAGGGCTTCGGTCTGCCTGACGGAAAGCTTCTTTTCGAGAACGGCTCTCCAGGCTTCGAGCCGCCGCGCCTCGTTCTGTGCACCCAAAAGCGCCCGGGCGTGCCCCATGCTGATTTCACCATTCAGGACCGAAGAGCGGATCGCTTCCGGAAGCTGGCGAAGCCGCAGAAAATTGGCCACAGCCGGTCTGCTTTTTCCCACCCGATCGGCCACATCCTCCTGGGTCAGTCCGAATTCCGTCATCAGCCGATGGTAGGCTTCCGCTTCCTCGATCGGGTTGAGGGCTTCCCGTTGGATGTTTTCGATGATCGATAGCTCGAGCATCTTGTTGTCCGGAATGTCTTTCACGACAACGGGAACCTGGGCGAGGCCGACCCGCCTGGCTGCTCGAAGCCGTCGTTCGCCGGCCACCAGCTCATATCCCAGCTCGGTTTTTCGTACGATGATGGGCTGAACGATCCCCTGCTCCCGAATCGACTGGGCCAGTTCCTCGAGTTCTTCCTCCCCGATCCGAATACGAGGCTGATAGGGATTGACCCGAATCCGATCGACATCACACAGGAAATACTCGGATTCCGACGGGGTTCGGTTCAGGTCGTCCATGTCGGGAATGAGGGCGCTCAATCCTCTGCCGAGCGCAGATCGTTTTCCTTTGGACGTTGGTTCGTTCGATCGGGAATCAAGACTCATGGTGGTTGGATGTGGACGGTTTCGGGTTGATGGGTGCGCCGAGCGCCAGAATTTCTCGAGCCAAATGGAAATAGGCGATGGCTCCGGAACAGGTTGCATCGTAGAGAAGAATGGGTTTTCCGTGACTGGGAGCCTCGCTCAACCGGACGCTTCTCGGGATGGCGGACCGAAACACCTGATCGTGAAAATATCGCAAGGCTTCTTCGGCGACCTGTCGGGAAAGATTGGTCCGCTTGTCGTACATGGTCAGCACGATGCCGAGCAGGCGAAGGGCGGGGTTCAGATGTTTCTGAATCCGTTTCATCGTGGCGAGCAGCTGACCCAGCCCTTCGAGTGCGTAGAATTCGCACTGAAGAGGAATGAGCAGGGCGTCGGCTGCGGTCAGGGCATTGACCGTGAGCAGGCTGAGCGAAGGCGGGCAGTCGAGAAGGATGTAGTCGAACCGATCGCGAATGCCTCCGACCAGTTCCTTGAGGGGCGTTTCCCGTCGATCGTTGTCCATCATTTCGACTTCGAAACCGATCAACTCCTCTTTGGCCGGAATCACCTTCAGGGCCGGAATTTCCGTTTCCATCACCAGTTGTTCGACGGAGGATTTCCCGATCAGGCCATGATAGAGATTGGCATGCAAGTCTGCCTTGGAAATGCCGAGCCCAGTGGTGGCGTTTCCCTGGGGATCACAGTCGACCAGCAGGGTACGCTTTTCGGAAACGGCCAGAGCGGCAGACAGGTTGACGGCTGTCGTCGTTTTTCCCACCCCGCCCTTTTGATTCGCTATACAGATAATCATTGCCATAGTGGGGAACACTATCATAAAATCCGAAACAAGAAAAGCGAATCGCCGAAAGCCGCAGGACCCCGTCAAAGTTCTTTGATGAAACCCTGATGATGAGAGCCGCCCCCGTCCATGAAAATGCCGTGGCGGTATCGGGCGGATGGGGCATGGTTGGGGCCACCCCGGAAGATAGGACCGTCGTTGCTGGTTCAGGTGCACCGGATCTGTTTGGCGAAGCCGAAAACGAACTCATGTGCCCGGCCTCGTAAGGCTGGACAAGGGCCGGACCCGCTAAGAAGAAGCCATTGGTTATCGGCATGCAGCATTACCCGATGCATGCCGAAAGAACTTCATTTGTCCAGCCCAACGAGGCCCGGCACATTCAAACAGGCGTTTCCGGTTCCGCAAAAAGGCCAAGACCCCTTCCCGCCGAAATAAAGGTGGATCGTCGGGGGTGGCCGGGAACCCGGGTCGCCCTCACCGCCAACGGGGGGCTCACGCGGGGGCGGAGTGCATTTTCACGATAAATGCTCATGACGGGGGCGTCGCCCCCATCCATGAAAACAGGCAGGAACCACTTTTCTCCTGAATTCTGACTTCTGACTCCTGAATTCTGTTTTCACGATAAAGGACTTTGACGGGGCCCTGCCGAAGGCCGTTCGCCTCAGAGGAACAAGAGGAGTTCTCGACATGGTTCGGAAAGAACGTACGACTCTCCCAGGCAGCCGGTGTGGTTCACCATCCGGTCCTGCGCACCGGCCGATGATCGTCGCAGCCGCGACCTTCGGCGGAACACTGCGGCTGATCATCGTCACGATGTTGATCATCACACTGATGCTTCCTGGAAATGTCCGGGCGATCACCATTCATGAAGAGGAGGAATTGTCGGCCGAATTCATGACGATGGCCCGGGAGGCCCTGACCCTGGTGGATGATTTCGTCATCACCGATTATGTGACGCGGATCGGTGAAAAAATCGTCCGGGTCGTTCCCACCCAGCCGTTCGCCTACCGGTTTTTCGTCGTCAAAGACCACACGTTCAATGCCTTTGCGGGTCCGGGTGCAAAAATCTTCATCCACACCGGTCTTCTGGCGGCCATGAGCTCGGAAGCCGACCTTGCCGGTATTCTGGGACATGAAATTTCGCATGTCGTCTGTCGCCACATTTCCGACAGCATCGAACGCCAGAAGAAGATCGGCATGGCGACACTGGCTGGAATTGCGGCAGGGCTTCTTCTGGGTGCAGTCGGAGGAAGCGCCGCATTGGGCAATGCAGCCAGTGTCGGATCGATGGCAGCCGGTCAATCGCTTGCCCTGTCCTATAGCCGGGACGATGAAATGCAGGCCGATCAGCTCGGTCTCGATCTGTTGACCAAGGCAGGCTATTCTCCGGTCGGGCTGCTGGAAATGCTCAAGAAAATCCGAAGCCAGCAATGGTTCGGTCCCAAGCAGATCCCGACCTATTTGCTGACCCACCCGGCCGTGGACGACCGCATCGCCTATATCGGCTCTTGGATCGAAACCCATCCGAAATTGCCTGCACCGGTTCTTTCAACGGATTTCACCCTTGCGCATACGCGGTTGATGGCCCTATACGAAAATGAGGATATCGCCCGAAAAGCCTTGGATGAAGCCCGCTCGTCGGATGCCCGGTCCGTATGGCCGTTGTACGGGAAATCCTTGTTGGCGATGCGAACGGGAAAGAACGAAGAGGCGGCGATTCTCATGCGCCAAGCGCTCGAACGCCAGGCCTTCGATCCGGTGATGCTGACCGGCATGGGCCGCGTCTATTTCACTTCGGGAAATTACAACGAAGCCCTGTCGATTTTGGACAGCGCCGTTTCTCTGGCACCGGACGATTCGGAGGCGAAATTCTATTTGGGCAGAACGCAGATGGCCCTCGGAAAATACCGGGAGGCGGCCGAAACCCTGCAGAGTGTTTTCCGACGGTATCCCGAACATCCGGAAACGCTCTACAATCTGGGGAAGACCTACGGCGCACTCGAAAAGGGAGCCGATGCGGCCTATTATCTCGGCTTGTACTACAAATTGAAGGCCGATTACCGAAACGCCGTCTTCCAGCTTCAGCGGGCGTTGGACCTTGGGATCGATCCTCTACGGCAAGAACAGGTCGAAAAGCTGCTCAAGGAATCGAAAAAACGGATCCATCTGCTGAGCCGAGAAGCGGAACGGCGGCAACGGAACATCTCTTCGCCGCAACCCTTACCGAAGAAACCGCTCTTGATGCAATGAGGGGTTCCAAGATGGAGGTGACCGGAGTCATTCTGGCGGGTGGACTGGGCAAACGATACAACGGGATCGACAAGTCGGCCCTGACCATCGGCGGCAAGTCGATGCTCGATCGGATTCTGGAAACGTTTTCCGGTCTCTTCGAGGAAATCCTGCTCGTCACGAATCATCCGGCCCGCTATACGGGCTATGATCTGTGCATCGTCACGGATCTCTATCCCATCCGAAGCTCCCTCACCGGGCTGCATGCGGGCCTGTTCCATGCATCCCATCCCTATGCCTTTGTTACGGCCTGTGATGTTCCGTTTTCCGATCCCCGCATCGTTCGGGTGCTTCTCGATCGTATCGAACCGCGGTGGGATGCCGTGATGCCGCAGACCGAAAAAGGGCTGGAACCGCTCTGCGCCGTATATGCCTGCCGCTGTGCCCCGCAGATCGCCCAACACATCGAGCGCCGTCAGCTTAAAATCCAGCGGGTGTTCAACCCGGCCAAGATCCTCAAGGTTCCGGAAAGCCAATTTCGAAAGATCGATCCGGAGCTCCGTTGCTTCATGAATGTCAATCGTCCTGAAGACCTTACCGACGCGAGACAACGGATCGAATCAACCGACTGAGACCGCATCCGACGATTCGCCGTCGGGTGAAACCGACGGACGTCTACCGAGCACGACCCGGTTTCTTCCCGACTTTTTGGCCTCATAGAGGGCTTCGTCTGCAGTCGTCAGCATTCGATCGGGAGAAAGGCCGTCGGTAGCGTCATGATCGAGGCTTGCAACGCCGAAGCTCGCCGTGATGCGGATTTCTCGCTCTCCTTCCACGATCGGAGACCGTTCGATCGCCGCCCTCAGACGTTCGGCAGCCGCCCGGGCGGCGGCTGCATCGGTTTCCGCCAGAACCACCATGAATTCTTCACCGCCGTATCGGGCAATCCAATCTCCCTTGGCCCGAAGATTCTGCTGTATGACCGCCACGAAATGCTGCAGCACCCGATCCCCCGCTTGATGGCCGTAGGTGTCGTTGACCCGTTTGAAATGGTCGATATCGCACATGACGATCGAAAGCGGTCTTCTATAGCGAAGCGCCCGCCCATATTCCACATCGAATTGTTTGTTGAAATATCCCCGATTGAAGCATCCGGTCAGCGGATCGGTGATCGAAAGCCGTTCGATCTTGGCATTGGCTTCCTCCAGCTTGCGGATCGTTTCCCGCAACTCCTGGTTGATCCGGTGTCGTTCGATGTGCACCATCAGGCGCGCCAGAAGTTCTTCCTTTGCGAAGGGCTTGACGAGATAGTCCGAAGCCCCGACCCGGAACACCTCGAGCACTTCGCTGAGATCCGATACGGCCGTGAGCACGAGGATCGGCATGTCGATTTGCTTGAGTTCCTTCCGAACGAGCCTGCACAAATGGATGCCGTCCATTTTCGGCATGACCAGATCCGTGATCAGCAGATCGATCTGCTGTTGCGGATCGCTCAGGATGTGATAGGCCTCTTCTCCATCCTCCGTTTCGATGACCTGGATGCCTTCCCGCCTCAGACACATGGCCGTGATGGTTCGGGCGACGGTATTGTCGTCTGCAACCAGCGCCCGAATGTTCTGCTCTACAATGGAACGACCCAGGATCTTGTTGACCGCCGCCAGAATCTCCCCTTCCTTGAACGGCTTGGCGATGAAATCGACAGCCCCTAAATCGAAGCCCTTCTTGCGGTCTTCGAGGGTATCGTTTCCGGTGATGAAAATGATGGGGATTCTTCTGTCTTCGCTCTTGGTCAGGAATTTGGCGTATTGGGTTTCACGGAGCTTCCGGCAGGTTTCGAAGCCGTCGAGTTTCGGCATTTCGATGTCCATGGTGATCAGGTCCGGCGGATTTTGGGAGGCCACTTGAATGATGGCCTCGAGCCCGTTTTTTGCCTCGAGCACTTCGTATCCGCCATGTTCCAGTTCTTCTCGGATCTTGATCCGGACAAGTTGGCTGTCGTCGACGATGAGAATGCGTTGTTTTTCCGTCATGATCTGGCCTTGGTTGAGTGTCGGTGTCACCGGATGGTGTGCAAAATATGGGCTGCAAGGGTTTCGATCGGTGCAACGATGTCCACGATGTCGGCTTCGATGGCCTTTCTGGGCATGCCGAAAACGGCGCAGCTCGCCTCGTCCTGGGCGATGATCGTGGCACCTTCGGCCTTCATCCGCCGAAGACCTTCCACGCCGTCTGCCCCCATGCCGGTCATGATCACGCCTGTGGCCTGGGCTCCGAAATGTTCGGCAAGAGATCGAAAGAGGACATCCGCAGAGGGTTTGCAGTTGTTTTCCGGCGGATCGTCCGTGATCCGGATTTCCCGACTCGAAAGCGATCGGGAAGAGGGCGTCACACATAGATGTTTTCCGCCCGGTGCAATATAGGCCGTTGCGGGAAGGAGCGGTTCGGCATCTTCGGCCTCCTTGACCCGAATCCGGGAGACGTTGTCGAGCTTCTGGGCCAAGACCGTCGTGAAGACGGCCGGCATGTGTTGGACGATCAGCACGGGGACTTCGAGGTCCGCAGGAAATTTGGGAATGACCTGAAGCAGGGCCTGGGGTCCTCCCGTAGAAACCCCGATCCCGACGACCCGGGACCGGGTGTCGCTGTTTCGAATGGGCAGGGGTTTCGAATAAGGGCTCGGTTGTTTTTCGATGTTGAACCGGATGCGTTTAATGCGCTTGACGGCCTCGAGGATGCTGCTCAGCCGGTTCTTGAGCAGCATCCGATTGGTCCAGAGCGTTCCTGTGGAAGGCTTGGGAATGAAATCGAAAGCCCCTTGCTGGAGGGCTTCCACGGTCAATTGTGCGCCTTCGAAGGTATGGGCGCTGAACATGACGGGAACGACATGACCGAATTGTTGTTGAAGGACTTGTAGAACGGCCATTCCGTCCATTTCCGGCATGTCGATGTCGAGAACGACCATGTCCGGACGATAGGCTGCCACCGCCTCGATGGCCTTTCGGCCGTTTTCCGCCGTTCCTACGACGAGTACATCCTCGAAATCACTCAGCACGTCCTGAACGATGGCGCGGTACATCGCACTGTCATCCACAACGAGGACCCTGATTTGGTTCATGCGATCCATCGTGAAGCGTTTTTTTCCTCTCATTCTTCGGGAACCATCGACGTCTGGAGAAGCCTATCCGCATCCAGAATGCCGATCAACTTCCCCTTCTGCTGGACCACACCGACAAGAACATCCCGCCACTGCTCCAGAAGATTGGCCGGAGGCTGGAACAAGGCCGCATCGTCCATTTCAAGAACATCGCCCACCTTCTCCACCAGAAATCCCACCCGTTCGTTCGGCTCCTGAACGATCAGCAAATAGCGGTTTGGCCGATTCGGGTCCGTTTCTCCCATCAACAGGGCACAAAGGTCGATGACCGTGAGGATGCTTCCCCTCAGATTGACGATCCCGGCGATGTGTCGGGGCATCAGGCAAACGGGGGTGATCTCCAGGGTTTTGACGATTTCTTGCACCCGGTCCATACCGATGCCGAACCATCGATCCGCGACACAGACGGTGACGATTTGCTTTCGTTTGACGAAAACCTTTCCCGTTTCCTTCATTTTGCAAATACCCGAACGATTTCCTGGAGATTCGCCGCCAAATTCTTGAGAGATTGAGCCCGTTCCACGACGAGGACGCTGTTGTTCGATACCGCCTCGGTCGCCTGGTTGACTTCGATGATGTCGGCTGCGATGCTTTGGGCCATCCCGGAACTCTGGGTGACGTTTCGGGTCACGTCCTGAATCCCTCGAGCCGCTTGGGTGACATTTCCAGCGATGTCGTTGGTGGTGATGGATTGCTGCTCTACGGCCGTTGCGATCGAGGTGACGATTTCATTGATGTCGGAGATGATCGCGGAGACGCGTTGAATTTGATCCACCGTTTCTCGGGTCGATGTCTGGATACCTTCGATCTTGGCCTTGATCTCGTCTGTGGCTACGGCCGTCTGTTTGGCAAGCTCCTTGATTTCGTTTGCGACGACGGCGAACCCCCGTCCGGCATCTCCGGCCCGGGCGGCCTCGATGGCTGCATTCAAGGCCAGCAAATTGGTCTGATCCGAGATATCGGCGATCGTTTCGGTCACTTTTCCGATTTCTTGAGCCGATATCCCCAGAAGATCCACGGTGTTGGAGGCTTGGCCGGCGTCCTTCACGGCCCGGGTGGTGATGTGTCGGGCTTTTTCGGCATTGCGTGCGATTTCGTTGATCGTAGCCGTCATTTCCGTGGCAGCCACAGCCACCATGTTCACGTTTGTGGAGGCCTGCTCGGCAGCTGCGGCCACGGAATTCATGTTGCTGCTCATCTGCTCGGCTCCGGTCGCCACACTGGCGGTTCGGGCCGATGTCGTTTCCGCATTGGAGGAGAGATTGGCTGCAATGTCGGACAATTCCTTGGATGAGGCAAACAGGGTCTGAATGTCCGAAGAAAGTTGGGCCATCATTTTCTGGACGCCTGCGACCAGTTGGTTGAGGGCTGTAGCCACGCTGCCGATTTCATCCTCCCGTTGGACGCTCAGGGTTTCGGAGAAATCCCCGGATGCAATTTTTCGGGCGAATTTGGCGCTTTGGTGCAGGGGACGGGTGATCGATCGGGCGACGAAATAGGCCGTAAGGAGCACTCCCAGAATTCCGACCAGGGCGAGCAGGCTCATGGCCCAGTCGAGGGTGTGGAGAACCCCGAAGGCCTCCGCCGTTTCGATTTCCGAGACAATGGCCCAGTTGAAGCCGTCGATCTGAATGGGAGCGTAGGCGCTGATCACCGAATGTCCTTCGGCATCCTGGATTTGTATTACCCCCTGCTTTCCGGCCAGGGCGTTTCGAACGGCTTCGGTGTCGATTTTGCCGCTTTCGGGATTGGCGAAGGACGCCTTGAGCGAAAAACGACCGGGATTGATCCGTGAATCCGAGCGCATGAGCCGATCCTGTCCCACCAGGTAGGTTTCCCCCGTTTTCCCCAACCCCGTTTGCTGGTTGAGGATCGCGTTGATGGTATCGGAAGAGAGCTGGAAGGCCAGCACACCGATCAGGGTGCCGTTGTTCGAGACGATGGGATAGCCGATGAAGGCGACGGGTTTGTTTCCGAAGGGGGGATAGGGCGAGAAATCTTCGGTGGCCGGTACACCGGTGTCGACCACCTTTTTCCACAGACGTCCAAGTCCGGTGTTCTTGTAGGGGCCGTTGGACAGGTTCGTTCCCTCATCGGCCTGATGGCTGCAGGTGAACATGACATGACCATGGACCGCACACAGGACGGCGATGTCGGGATATCCGCTTTCCTTCCAATAATTCAGAATGGGCCCTCCATAGCCTGCGATGATCTCCTGGTACATGATGTTTCCCGTGATGAAGGGTCCATCCTCGATTTTCGAGATCGCATGGTAGTCGAGAAGCTTCGATGTCAGTTCCTTAACGTCCGTTGAACCGCTGAAAATTCTCATGGAGGTGATGGTGCGCTGAAAATAATCCTGAATTTCGGCCTTCTTCACTTCCCGGATCGTCACCAAATGATCGTTCACCTGGTTTTCCACGGCCCGACTGATGATCTGTTTCGATATGACCCCCAGCGCAAAAAACGGGACGAGTCCGACCAGCATCAAGATGGCAAACAGCCTGGTTTGCATGTTCTTCGTTCGAAACATCCGCTTCTCCTTATCCTTGTTCTCCAGTCTTCGACAGACTTTTCATGGGTCGTTGCTCCGGCACCGAACGTTGGATCCATTCGGCGATGGATGCCAGCAAACTCTCACGGTCCAGCTTGATCTGGTAATCGTTGACCCCTGCATCCACGGCCCGCTGCCGATCGGTGTCATCGGCCAATGTCGTCAGGGCGACGATCGGAAGATGGCGCAGGCGGTCATCGCTTCGAATGAGGCGGATCAATTCCAAACCGTTCATCCGAGGCATCTCGATGTCTGTGACCACGAGGGCGATGTCCCGGGCTTTCTCCTGAAGAAGATCGTATCCCTGCCGACCGTCTGCGGCAGTCACAACCCGGTAACCGGCTTCTCGCAGGATGGATGCCACATGATCTCTGAAAAAGTCCGAATCTTCCACCAAGAGAATCTTTTCTTCGGGTGGGGGACGGCGTTGGACCTCGGGTCCGGCGGCGAACCATTCGGGATACCGGCCCTGGACGATACCGATCAGATCGAGCAGCAGGATCGTCGTTTCATGAATCCGGATGGTTCCGATGATTCCAGGTTTTCGAAAGGAGACGCCGTCGATCCGCTGATGGGTCAGCATCGTATCGATGGGACCCTTGCCCATCAGGCCGAGCGTTCGGCCGCAGGCCCGGAAAACGATCAGTACCCAAGGCTCATCCGGGTGTTCCTGCAGGCGTTCGGGTGCCTCATCGATGGGAATGAGCCTTAGATCCTGCCCGTCCAGGCTGAGAGCGGGCCGGCCGGCGATCCATCGGATTTCCTTCGTCTTGCATCGAAGGATGCGCTGGACCGAATGGATCGGAACGGCCACGGCTTCTTCGGAAAAGTTTCGAAAAACGATCAGATGAAGTCGGTCTTCCATGGCCACGGCAGCGGCCGTGCTCCGTTCGGAAAAGGAAAGCCGACGAAGACGGGCTTCCCCGGAAGGGACCTCGATCTGGTGGAGCCGCGCCAGAAGGGGGATCTGGTTGACATCGAGGATGAGCGCGATGGATCCATCCCCCAAAATCGTGGCTCCGGAAAAGATTCGGGCGGTTCGGTAGTGTTTTCCGAGGGGTTTGACGACGATTTCTTCGAAATCGTCGAAGGCATCGACGATCAAGCCATAGCGCATGCCGCCTGTGGCGATCACCAGGATGTGCAGGGTGCTCGAGACCCGATAGCGCCGATCCGGGCAGCTTCTTGGAAACGGGTTGCCCGGTATCGGGGTGGCGGAGGGTTTGCTATCCGGTTGCGACAGACATTGGTCTTCCGTGTCTTCCGACGCGTTCCATCCAGGGGAGATGCGCTTTGAGCGACGATCGGCAATGGCAAATCGTCGATCCGGTTTGCGCAGATTGTCTGTCGGATCGACATAGGTCCGCTCGATTTTCAGCAAATCCGAAAGCCGCACGAGGGGCAGGAGGTCCCCGCGCAGCCGGAGCACTTCGGCGTTTCCGATCACCTCGATCCGGTGTTTGACCTGATGTGCAGGGATGCGGATGAGCTCTTCGACATGAACCTGGGGGATGGCGAAGCGATGCCCTTCCACACAGACCAGTTGGCTCGCGATGATGGCGAGGGTCAGGGGCAGCTTGATCCGGAAACGGGTCCCCTGGTTCGGTGCGGTGTCGATGTCGATGCTTCCGCCGAATTGCTCCACATTGGCCTTCACCACGTCCAGCCCTACCCCGCGGCCCGACCACTGGGTCACGGCATCGGAGGTGGACATTCCTGCCGCAAACACCAGGCGCATTTTTTCACTGCGACCAAGCATCCGCGCCTGTTCTTCGGTCAGAAATCCTTTCTGAACGGCGCTACGGGCGATTTGCTCTGGATCCATTCCTTTTCCGTCGTCTTGGATATCGAGGATCACTTGGCCGCCTTGACTGGATGCAGACAGGACGATCCTGCCCTGAGTGGGTTTTCCCAGGGTCTTTCGGACTTCGGGGGGTTCGATGCCGTGATCGACGGCGTTTCGCAGCATGTGCAGCAACGGATCGTTGATGGCCTCGATGACGGTTCGATCCAGTTCGACGTCTGCGCCTTCCAGCTCCAGGACGACCTCTTTTCCGAGATCGACGGCGATGTCCCGTACCAGTCTGGGAAAACGGTGAAAGAGATCCCCGATGGGTCGCATTCGGGTCTTCAGGATCACATGCTGCAGATCGGAGGTGATGAGATCCAGCCGTTTGGCCAGGGTCTGAAGCCTGGCGCATTCGCTCTGGGAAAGGGTCTTCAGAAGCTGGTTTCGGCTGAGGACAAGCTCACCGGCCAGATCGATCAAAGAATCGAGGACCCCGATCTGGACCCGGATGCTCTGGGTGCTCCCATCCGAATGCCTGGCTCTGGAACCCCCGTGGGAAGAATCGCGGGTTGCATCGGGATCGGCCGCCTCCTTGGCGGAAGATCCCGAAGGGCCCTTTCCAGTAGGCTTGGGGAATTGCAGAGGCACATCCGATTCCTGGACCCGGGAGGGATGAGCGGCGAACTGCTGAAAGAGCCTGTCTTTGGAGGGTGGCGTTGTAGGCTGCGGGTTGGAGCCATCCGGTGCCAAGGTCGGAGAGGAAGACTGCGGCTGCAGCGATCCATCGGGTCGAAGCCGGACGATGCGTTCAGGGGCGATTTCGAGAAGCAGGGCCAGATCTTCTTGTTCGAGCACGCAGGAGAGAACGATCTCGATTCCATCGGAGGAGGGGGGTTGATCCTCTCTCTGTCCGGCGCCAGGCGAATCGATGCCTTGGATGGACACAAGGGTTCCATATCCAGCGATTTCCTGGATCACGTCGTTCGGGTTGCGGTCGACAAACAGGCTGTCTGTTTCGGGATGAAGGACGATCCGGTAGAGGGGTTGGTCTTTCGGAATGTCCGTCCGGACGGCCGAGGCTCCGACGGCTTTCTCCGGCTCCGGAAGGGTCGGCTGGGGCGTCGTGTTGGGATCGGTCGTCGTGGAGGGGGCGATAAGAGACGTTGGAACAGGGGATTCTTGATTCGTATCCAAGACGCTTTTCAAGCGCATCAAGATACCGGCGATGTCGACGTCCTCGTGATCGGTGACGTCGATGACCATGCGGCGCAGCAGGTCGACGGCTGCCAGAAGCAGAGAGATGATGTCCTGGTTCGGAACCAGGGTGCGGTTTCGGAATTTTCCGAGAACCGTCTCGATGGCATGGGCCAAGTCCCGAATCTTGGGCAACCCGATGAACCCAGCCCCTCCCTTGATGGAATGGGCGGCGCGGAACACCTTGTTGATGCGCTCGGAATCGATGTCTTTACCGGACTTCTCGATGTCGAGAAAATCGGCTTCGATCGTCGACAGATGCTCCAGGGCCTCATCGACAAAGGCCTTCAGCAATTCTTCCTGGTTCATGGCCATGCAAGCGCTCTTTTCTTCGTTTGTGCCTGAACGAAACCCTCGGCAAGGAGAATTCCCGCCTCATGGCAACATCCCCTCCCCTTCGGCTCAGATCGGGCGAAACAAGGGGGTCGTTCAGGCACGCCTTTCATCCGATCAATTTGCGAATGCCCTCGATCAACCGGGATTCATCCGCATCCGGGCCCATGACATCGTATTTCAAGAGGGCCGGTTTTTCAAACGGCAATTTCGATGCTTTCAAATACCGTTCCACTTCCGTTCCGCCCGCAGCCGTGCTCGCGCTGACGATGGTGATCCCGACCCGAGCGGCGTAGCTCAGCATGGTGCCGAGGGCCGGTATGGTTTCCTTTCCGCCGGAATCCCAGTCGTCGCCGTCCGTTCCGTGGAACACGTAGATGTTGTAATCCGCAGCAAGGTTTTCCTTCTCTACGATTTGGTTGACGAGTTTGTAGGCCGATGCCACCATCGTCCCTCCTGCCACCCGGGAATTGTAGTAGGTATTGAAGTCGGGCGCTTCCTTCGCTGCCGTGTCGTGCAGAATGAACCGGGTTTCGACCTGCCTTTCGTATTGGTACAACAGCCAGGCATAGATAAGCACATGTTGGGAAACCACCAGCTCCGTCGGTTTTCCCGTCATGGAGCCGGAATAGTCGCGAATGAAGAACACCATGGCCTGGGATTCATAATCCTTTTCCCGGGACAGGATGCGGTAGATCTTGTCTTTGGGTCCGATCATCAGGTCCGAGGGATCGATCGGGAGGGTCGGATCGATGGTTCCCAGGGCAATGTTCGTCTGCACCAGCTTTTTCAGCGTGGCTTTCTTGTCGAGGAGCTGGCCGAATCCTCGGTGCCGGTCCGTCAAGTCATAGACATATTTGCTGAAGGCCCGTTTCTTTCCTTTTTCCTTGAGGTTCGGAAGCTCGAATGTTTCGGTGAGGATCCTGCCGAGGTCATAGGCACTCGATTCGATTTCGTGGTTTTCGGTATCTCCCTGTCCGGGTCCCTGACCTGCGCCTTGCTGCGGCTGGACCGGTTCTTCCCCGATGACCTCGCCCTCCGCGCCTTCTCCCGATCCGCCAGTGCCTTCCGGGCTCTTGGGGTCAGCCTTGCTGTCGTGAATGAGTTTTTCTTCCACGGTCGTGGGAACCACGACGACCTTGTCTTTTCCTCCCCTGCCTGGTTTGATCAGCCTGCCGACGCGGATTTTCTTCGGGAAACCGTCTTTCTCCCGCTGCCTGTCCCTTTCCAGCAGCTCTTCGAGCGACTGCAGCCGGACGTCCGGGGAAGGCATGGACGGCCGAATCCCCTGCAGCAGGATCTGGTCGGCCCAGTGGCCCAGTCGGCGCAGGGGATTCCGGATGTCCGGATGCCCAAGAACCGGTTTGGGTTCGGCGCCGTTTTCGATGGTGTCCAACTCGCGCTGGATGACGATCCGCTGTGCCTCATCCAGTCCACGGGCTTTCAACTGTTCGAGCAAGGCAATGTCGTCGGGGTTCATGAGAAGTCCCTTTCTGAAGCGTGTACCAGAAAGGTCTTTCGACCGGAGTGTCGTTTTCTTCACCGTTCGTTGCTATTGCTCGTCCTCCTGGGTGCAGAAATACTCGATCGTTTTCTGTGCGCAGGTTTGGCAGTAGCCCAGTTTGTGCAGCATGGTCGTGATCATCCGATCGTAGAGCTTTTGGTTTTCCTCGTTGGTGCGGTTGGCCAAGGCGCCGATGAGGCTTCCGGCGCCCGCGATGTCGGACTTGAGGCGCACGTCCGTCACCGCCTTGACGAGTTCGAGGTTGTCCATGAAATCGTAATTCGGATCGACTGAAATCTTCTGGCCATAAATCTTGCGGATCGAGGTGCGAAAGGTCTCCCGCTGCTCCCGTGTTTTCAAGCCGAGTCGTTCTTCTACACTGTTGATGTAGCGCTCGTCGATCTTGATCGCCTTGAGCTCGCCGCTCTGGGGATCCTTGTATTTCCACATCCTGTCCGGACCGAGATTTTCGGCATCGATGCCGATGATCATGTTGACGTAATGGAGAACATCCTTTCGGATCGCAAGGGGCTCGTCCATGTAGGCGTTGAACATTTCGGTCATGATCCGTTCCCGGTACAGGCCTTTGGCGATCTTGAGGTCTTCGAGGAACTTGATCCGGTCGTTGGCGTCGTTCACGTAATCGAGAACGATCCGTTCGAGGGCCTTGAACACATCGTAGGCGAACATGCATCGGCCTTCGTTCGTCTCGGAGCTTTCGACCAGAAGCTGAACGGCCCGCCCCAGGTTGCGCTGGCCCAGGCCCTTCTGCCCGAACCGGCGGGTGATGTCGGGGTCCTGTGCCAGGGTGTCGATCACTTCTGCCAGTGTCTTGATGCTCTTTTCACCGGCGATATCACCTGCGGCAAGCTTCAAGGTTTCGACCGGGGTGAGTTTTTCGCTTCTTGGAAGCCGGGTCAGCACCACGGCGATGGATGCGGCATAATTGAGGTTGGGGTCTTGATGGAGCGTTTCCCGCATCAAGGTCGTTCGGGTTTCGCTTCCGATGGCATAGGCGGTCAAGAATTTCTGGAGTTTGTAGTTCGTGTTGTGGGAGACGTAGCAGATCCGACAGCGGTCGACGATCGGGGCTTCTTCCTTTTCGTTGAGGAACCGGTTGAATTCGTTGTTGTTGCTGGTCGCAAGAATCAAGGTGTCGATCGGCCACTTGTACCCGTCGATCTCGATCGTCCGGTTCTGGATGACCCCAAGGTACACCTGAACCAGGTCCTTTTTGTTCTTGAAGATTTCGTCGCTGAAATGGATGCCGCCTCCTGCCACACGGGCCAGGGCCCCTCTGCGCAGATCGAAGCGGTAGGGGTTGTTCGTATCCGTGATGTGCAGCAACCGCTGAATGGATTCTTCTCCCAGCAGATCGACGGCCGACGAGGTGATCTTGTCCTTTGCGGGGTATTTTCCCGTGATGGTTCCCAGGCTTTCGGTGAGTGGAACCGGCAGAATCTCCACATGCTCGAGCATGGATTCGATGTCGCCTTGCCGAAAGGTACGAATGTCATTCCAGATGTATTCGCTGCAGGCCCCCATCGGCCGGTAGTCGGCCATCATGGTTTCGATTTGGCCATCGGTGAAGCCGAAGGTTTTCTGCAGATAGTCGATGGTTTCGGAGCGGTTCTCGAAGAGATTGAGGGCCAGAATGGCCGGATCCTCATATGTTTGGGATTCGATCGAGGCGATTCGGCCGTAGGTTCCGAGGTCCTGAAGCCCCTTAAATCGGAAGGTGTATTTGCGGTTTTTGGGATGCTGCAGAAAGTCCCGATATCGGGCGCAGAGGAAATCGACGAAATAGGTTTTGCCGTTTCCGGGCTCGCCCACCAGCACGAA